>Ga0182030_10000019_pt1 | contig 203461 bp, 165 predicted proteins | sample 812S3MmetaG_FD_121299 | JGI IMG/M metagenome (GOLD analysis project Ga0182030, IMG submission 121299) | Permafrost microbial communities from Stordalen Mire, Sweden - 812S3M metaG (Illumina Assembly) | ecosystem: Environmental > Terrestrial > Soil > Wetlands > Permafrost | place: Sweden...
CTTCCCGGCGCTTACCTCCGGGCCTTTTCTGATTAAATGGTTGCATTGCTTTTGATTTGATTAAAAAGCAAACTTATTGGATGTCCACGATTAATCAGTCACGGGGCAGGTTAGAGGCTTACGAGGTAACGACGAAAGCCATAAACCAGTTTCTTCGGCCCACGACCTCAGGAAATCGGCCTGTTCCTTTTTGACGATTGCCCTACTTTCGAATTCACTTTTAACAGTCGAACCTGTTCCAAAGCTTTCGACAAGGAGATTTCTGACCGCTGAGCAACGATCTGCTGACCTCTGGAGGCGAGTTCCGCGAACGATATCTTGAAGCTTTTCTCGGATCTCATTGGAAATCATTTGTGCAAAATTAAAAAAAAGAGAGCAGACCCCAAAACAGCACATCCCCTAAGGCTTTGGATGCCAATACAGCAAGTACCTTTTGGCGACATTACCAGGTAGTTTGGATAAGTAATATTTAAAACTAGTTGAATATGAATACTTTATATCAAATGTGGTTCAACTTTATACGACCTGCAGCATAGTGATCGCCCCTATATCCTCTAAAAACCGGTTCGAAATTCGTCCTGCCAAGTCGACGATAGCTGCAAGTCTTTGATTTGCAGCTTTTTTTATCTAAAAATTCTTCGTAATATCGTGCACATTCTCACTTCTTGCTGAACTATCCACTGAGTGGATTACTGAGTAAACTACTTTCATTATCAGGTCCTTAGCTCTCCAACAGCCATCCTTATTCGAAAATCTGGTGTCAAATGATTTCATTTTTTTCGTGAGTTGTGCCGTGAGTAAACATACTATGGCACTCTAAATCATTGCATTCCAACCTGTTCCAGAGCAAGTTCGAATCCAGGAAGGATTCGGAGCCTTAATCGTTGATTACTAAATATTTATGAACTCTTAAAATGCTGCTTCGTGGCACATCCGTATTCATTCAATGTCAGTTTTTACATTCGTAGGAATAAGAATAAAAGGAAGGATTATAGTATTTATTGCTGCCTGAAGGTGCAAAAAGACAAGCCTAAAGAATTGTCCATCATGAGCGGAATTAAGAGAGAAGACTGGGATATGGGCAAAGGAATGCCAAAGCAAAGCAGCGATGACCTCATCAAATTGACGCTATACCTGGATACCATCAAATCGAAACTGTTTTCCATTTACCTGGATCTGAAACTAAAGGGAAATCATGTCTCTCTCGATGATATAAAAAACATTTACCTGGGCAAAACGAGCCAGCATTATACTATTCTTCAATTGATTGACAATGCGATCGCGAAATATAAAGCGGAACTGGCTCCCGGAAGCTTAAAAAATTATGGCGCCACGCGGGATTATGTCGAGGCTTTTTGCAAAGCAAAGTACAAATCCGGTGATGTTCTACTGAAATTTCTTACCTACGCCTTCATTGATGAGCTCAAAACGTACATTCTTACCCATCCCTTAAAACCCAATGATCCTTGTACCAATAACGGCTGCATGAAACACATGGAAAGGGTAAAGAAGATAATAACCTGGGCGCATGAAATGAACTTTATCGACAAGAACGTTTTTGCCAGCTTTAAAGTCAAAAAGAAGCGCTATGAAAGCAGGCGGTTGCATTGGGTCCATTTGAATGCTCTTGAGAGAAAGGTGTTACAAAACTCTATGCTGGACCTGGTGAGGGATCTTTTTATATTCTGCTGCTATACTGGTATGGCACCGGTCGATCTTCAACGCCTGAAACCATACCAAATCAATCCCGGATCGGATGGATTAACGTGGCTTACCTATACACGGGCCAAGAGTGTAATCCCGGCCAACGTCCCATTGCTCAGTGCGGCCATCGCCATCATAGAAAAGCATCGATGGAAGATAGGAGATATCGCACGCGCCACAGTTTTTCCTTTTGTCACGAACAAAGATTTAAATTTTAATTTGAAAATCATTGGCGAAATTTGTGGTGTAGGATTCCCACTTAACTTTTATATAGCCCGGCACACATTTGCGACTACAGTGACCCTTGCTCAAGGTGTTCCCATTAGCTGAAGAAGCTTAGTGAATCCGAAGATAAAGTGGAGTTCAAGGAAGGGCGCCGGAATTATCCATTCAACGGTGGTAGTCATAAGGAACAGGCAGATCGCCGAAAATGTTTTCTCGGATATGTCGTTGCATTGGCAAATGAAGGAGGCGGCATGTTTGTCTTAGGAATGTCGGACAAAGTGCCACGAGATGTGGTAGGGACAGATTTCGGACTTGGTGCTATTGGCGCTTTGGAGGACGAAACGTATGTTCGATTATCGATAAGGGTTCATATCGAGGAATTATTCGAAAATGGGCATAGAGTTATGGTTACACATATACCTTCCCGACCAATTGGCAGATTGATGAAATTTGAAGGTGTTGCCCTTATGCGTACCGGCGATAGTCTTCGGAATATGTCCGATGAGGAAATGTTCAGTATATTATCCGAACAGGAGCCTGATTTCTCTGCCAGGATTTGCCCCAATCTTTCTTTGACCGATTTGGATGATTTGGCCATTTCCAAAATGAAAGATGCATATGCCTTGAAAAAGGGGAATCCGTCCTTTCAGACACTTTCTAGCGAACAGGTTTTATCCGATCTGAAGTTACTTGTTAACGGGAAGCTGAATTATGCAGCGTTATTATTGACGGGTAAGAAAGAAGCAATTGACCGGCACTTACCCCAGGCCAAAACGGTCTGGGAATTTCGGTTTACAGAGCCACAGATACATAGTAATTTCCGGGAAGTTGTATTTGATGCACTTTTTATTGGCATTGATAAAATCTCGGAACTCGTTAATGGCAAAAACGGAAACATTCCCGTGCAATCAGGGGCATATATTTTTACTATCCCAAGTTTTAATGAGGTAGTCATTGGTTGAGCGGTCGGGACAGGGTGTCGATAGGATTTTCTCCCTCACCTTATCAGAAGGAAAGGCTCAGCCAGATTACTTAGACTCTGATCCCTATCAGGTCACTTTGAAATTATCGGGGATTGTCGCTGATAAAACTTTTCATATTTATATAAATCAACTCCAAAATGATCGGGCTGAAGCCAATAGACTCGGCGTGGGTATCCGACCGATGGAGCACACTCCTAAGATATCGTTCTAATGGCTAATTTTGCTGGTACGCGGTGGTGTTTGCTGTTATTTTAGCGGTATTGAGGAGCCGCCGGTTGTGAGGCAATAGTTCAGCTATTTTGGAGATGAGGTGAGCAGCGATTCTTGTGAGAACGTCTTTTAACCAGTCGTATGGATTTACGTCGTTGAGTTTACAGGTGACCAGGAGAGAATACAGCAGGGCCGTTCTTTTAGCCGCTTCGTGGGAGCCACAGAACAAAAAATTCTTCCGACCGATTGCCACAGGTCGCACACTTCGCTCCACGCAATTATTATCGATATCATAATGTTATGATATTGACAATTATCCGAACCTTTTGGTTATGCGAAGCGCGGCTTGATTACGCCTTGTTAATCGGCCGCTTGGAAGGGTGTTACTCTGTTTTGTTTGCATAATATTTTGGAGAGATAGGAAGGTTTGTACCTTAACCTATTTAACCAAAAAATAAGTCATTATGCAAGAAAACCTTAAGTATGATGATGTGGTGCCCAAGGCACTACGTTTCATCAAGGAGAAACTTCAGTTCAAGTATTCTTCGCAAAGCCATTACAGGATCGGCTGGTCTCTCATGAAGGAGTTTATGAACTCCAACGAGATAGCGTTCGTCAGCCCGGCAGTATGCCATCGTTTTATCGAACACCTTTGTGATCTTCAAAAAAAAAGGGAGCTGCTACCAAAGGAAAAACGGTCCATAAGTGCCGCGCTGGTATTATGCGAGTTTATTGAAACCGGGTATATCCAGAAGAAAAAGAAGTTCAGATACCTGGAAGGCCAGGTAGGTAAACTTATTCAGCAATACATCCTGTTCAAACAACCTGAGCGCCTGGATAGCATGACCATAGGCCAGATCGAAAGAAACCTCAGCAGGTTCAACTTTTGGCTGGCCGGTGCCCATATTCATGATATCAGCAACGTTAAGCTCCATGATGTTGTCCGGTTCATACAAGGACTTGATTCTAGCAAAAAAGGTTGTATCAATCTTTTGTTGATGCATCTGAAGGGGTTCTTCAGGTATTTGTACAACAATGATCTGATTCCAACCAATATTGCGGCCGCTATTCCCAGGGACAATTACAAGAAACAGGCGAGGCTACCATCCTATTATTCAGAAGAAGAGATCGGTCAGGTGCTAAAACATATTGACAGAGGCACGGTGTTAGGCAAAAGGGACTATGCGATCTTTATGCTGGCTGTACGTTTGGGTATGAGAGCATCCGATATTGCAAATATCAAGTTCGGAAACCTACGTTGGGATGTCAGTACCATTGTATTCCAGCAATGTAAGGGTGGCAAAGAAACAAAGCTTCCGTTACTTCCAGCAGTTGGCAACGCCATTCTTGATTACCTACAGTATGGCAGGCCTAAATCCGATGAATCAGCTGTGTTCTTACTCTTCCGGTCACCTTATCTTCCTATCAAACCAGATACAGTGGGAGGCATTGTGATGAGAAGACTTAGAAATGCACATTTGAACCTGAAAAGCAGAAAGAAAGGCAGCCATGTACTTCGCCATAGCCTCGTTAAACAGTTACTGGACAATGGGCGTGCGCTACCGGTGATCACCGAGGTGCTCGGCCACAAGAGTCAGGAATCTACCAGGCATTATATCCGCATCGATATGGAATCTTTGCGGAAATGCGCATTGGATGTAACGCCGGTGGACCCGCAGTTCTACAACCAGGGCAACCGCAATTATTTTTACCTATAAAACTTATTTTGATGAGCAATAGAACATTCTGCAGTGTAAATGCCAGGCATTTTACTGAGTTTATCGATCTTAAAAGAAGCTTAGGGTACAAGTATAAATGCGAAGAAATAACGCTGTTAACCTTTGACCGGTATTTGTTAACCCATGATCATTCCTGCACCAGATTATCAAAAGAGATCATTGATAAATGGACGGATAAACGTAATAACGAGTCAGACCTTACCCGATATGGCCGGATAGTTTGCATCATCCAGTTCTTGTTTTACCTACGCGATTGTGGGATCGGGGCCCCCATTCCCTTGCTGCCAAAGTACCCAAGGTCCACATTCACCCCTTACATCTATTCCCACGAAGAAATAGCTGCAATATTCAATGAGTGTGATCGCCTCAGGCTCGGCGACAGGGACATGCGTTCCTGTTTGTTCGTCATGCCGTGCCTGTTGCGGATGCTTTACGCTACCGGTATCCGGATCGGGGAAGCTTTATCCTTAAAAAACAGGGATATTGATCTCCATGAAAAATACCTGACACTAAGAGCAACCAAAAACACCAAAGACAGGTTCATCCCTTTTAGCGATACTCTGACCGCGGTATGTGAAGATTATTTACAGCATCGCAATGCGCTTCCCGTTATCGGCATAAATGATCCGAACAATCCGCTCTTTGTTACATTGACCGGGAACTCCTGTACTGCTGGCAATATCGCGCGATGGTATCGCAGGGTACTGGTGAATGCAAAAATACCCCTCAATAGCAACGGCAAAGGCCCAAGGGTCCACGATTTGAGGCATTGCTTTGCATGCCATTCCTTTGTAAAGCTTGCGGACAATGGCATGGACCTTTATTGCTCCTGGCCCTACTTGTCCACTTATCTTGGGCATCAGTCCCTTAGAGCGACCGAGCAATATGTGAGGCTAACCGAACAACTGTACCCGGAATTGCTGAAGGGCACTGAAAGACTGTATGTGGACATCCTGCCAAACATTACCGCCACACAAACTGAAACCTTATGAAGCAGCAACCAACTGACTTTGCAAGGTGCCTTTCTGGTTTTCTCGGGAGCTACCTAGCCAATGAAAGAGGCGTCAGCAGCAACACGATCAAGTCTTACAGTTACGCTTTTATCCTGTTTATCAATTATTTGCATGACATCAAAAAGATAACCATCGAAAAGTTGTCCTTCCGGCACATCACGAGGCCAGTCGTTGTTGATTTTCTGGACTGGTTACAAACGGAACGGGGCTGCAGTAACTCTACTCGAAACCAGCGATTATCCGCCATATCATCTTTTGTAAAATATGCAGGATATAAGGATCCGGTCAGCTTACAGGAGAGTCAGCAAATACTTTCAATAAAGGTAAAGAAGACAGGCAAGCACATAATCAGTTACTTAACCCTCGAAGGAGTAGAACTGTTGCTGAAGCAACCCGAAGTAACCAAAGGTAAGGGACTACGGGACCTGGCTTTGTTATCACTTATGTATGAAAGCGCGGCGCGGGTCCAGGAAATAATTGACCTTACGCCATCTTCCCTGTATATTACAGGTAAACCCTACCGTATCGAGCTACATGGCAAAGGCAATAAATACAGGATAGTGCCACTGCCTGAAAAAGAAGTACATATCTTACTGAGATATATGGCTCAATATGAACTTTCAAACAGGGAGAATGCGCAAAAGCCTTTATTCCACAACGCCTGGGGCCAAAAAATGACCCGAAATGGGATCAACAATGTGCTGACAAAGTATGCGGCATTGGCCCGGGCGAAAAATGGAAACCTGGTGCCTTCCGGTATAAGCTGTCATAGTCTGCGTCACTCAAAGGCAATGGGCTTACTCGAATCAAACGTACAGCTAATACACATCAGGGACTTCTTAGGGCACAAATCGGTATTGACGACGGAGATATATGCACGTGTTAACCCCAAGTATACATTTGAGGCGATAAAAAATGCATATAAAAACATCACTACCGATGATATTCCGACCTGGGAAGGCAATAGCCAAATCCTCCAAATGCTGAAAGAGTTCGCGAAATGAGTTGATTATTATGCGAAGTGACCGGTCGGAAAAGTGCCTACAGAAGACTAACCAATCGGGATATTCGCCGGTTGCTTCGCATAACCAAAAGGTTCGGATAATTATCAATTTGAAATTTCCCATTGGTAGTATATAAACTTAGTTTTCCCCAGCGTTTAATACTATAACCTAGCGCCACTCCTATCGCGCTCTTTGGCGGTACCTGTATATATTGTTCTTTCATCCATTTGCCCAACTCGCTCAGAATAGGCATGGCTTCTGTCTGTCGTTTTTCCCGGATCTGATCGATAGTTAGGCAATGCTCTTTACAATAAGCCTCTATGTCATAGAGCTTCCTGATAGCCGTTAGGGCATACTCCGCTCTTGCCGCATCGTTGGACAGGCTGTCAAAAAAATAGCGGCGTGCATGAGCGAGACAATACATGACGATAATGTATTCCCAGGTATCAAAATGGTCATAGACGCCGTATCGTCCACCTGTAGATGGCCCCGAAAAGAACGTAATACATGGTCAGGCCCTTCCGCTCCTCGTCCTGGTTGATAGTCGTAGTATACCAGCGGGGCGTTCCCCGCCTGATATACCCAAAAATAACCGTTGTGTGTATCTTTCGTCTTTTTCTTATCTAATACTTTTATTCCGGTTTCGTCTGCATGCCAATACTCATAGTGCAACATCTCCTTTAACAAGGCATCTCCCAGCGGCTTTAGGAGTTCAGCGCTCTGGCGTACCAGGTCAGCTAATGTACTATCCGATAGCGTTACGCCGTTCCTTTTAAACCGTTCCATCTGCCGGTTTAAAGGCGAGTGGTCGACATATTTATCGACGATCAGCTGGGCCAGCAATCCCTCCGCAGCTATGCTTCTTTCTATGGCATGAACAGGTTTGTCTGCGATGATAATACGGACTTCGGATGGCTTGCCGGCTACGGGACAGGCATACTTGTTACGGATTTCCCGGATAATAAACAGTTCTCCTGGTTTCCAGTCCAGTCTGTCACTTACTTCCTGACCTATTTTCTTGCCGTTACTAATATCTTCTTTGGGCTCTATGACCTTTTCTTCTACCCGCAAATGGAGTGGGAACACCCTTACAGCCCGCTTTTCATCAGAAGATGGCTTGGGGGTCGTATAAACGATCTTCTTGTGTACATCCGCCAAGCGGGTAGCTTCCGCCGCCTCTTCGAATAGAAGGTCCAGAGTAGGCTGCTCCGCCGAAACGGCTGCAGGAACAAAGCGTTCGCTTTTAAAACCCTTGAGTAATTTAGTCAACTGGTGCAGTTGCCCTTGTAATTGGGCCAGTTGTGTCTGTAGCTGTTGATTGCTTTGGAGTAGTTGCTGGTTGCTTTGGAGTAGTAGCTGGTTGCTTTGGAGTAGTAGCTGGTTGGTTTGCAAACCAGCCTCGTAAAGCTCCTTATAATTGATATTTTCCGCAACGGCTGACATGGCAGCAAAGGTAGGCGTACAAAGGGTTGCAGAGAAGTAAAACAGCCGGAAGTTATACAGCCGGAACGTGGATAAACCGGGGTATAAAATTGATTTTTAAAACGAACCCCTTCAGAATGGAATAATTGAAAATCAGCCAGCCCTTCCAGCAGTATAATCGATTCTAGGCCCGCTTGGGCAGGATATATCGTTTGCGGTAATGCACTTTTTTTAATGAAACTCCTTGCAGGATCAGCCCGAGTTGTTGAGGGGTAATGATAACAGATCCCCCTTCCGTAACTGGTTGGGGCCTCTCAAAAGTCCCTTGCTCCAGCCGTTTGTAATAAATGCCAAAGCCATCTTGTTGCCATTGCAGCATTTTGATGTGCGTCCGGCGTCTATTAAAAAAGATAAACACATCCCCGGTTAGCAAGGGCGTTTTCATCTCATTGGTGACAATACCACAGAGCCCGTCAAAACTCTTCCCCATCGACGCATGCCCCTGGTATAACAGATAACGAATGTTCGCATGAAGGCTTAACATATCACTCCGCTTAGCAATTCTTTAAGATAGGCCGCCGGTACCGCCTGGTAAAGCTTTATGCCCCTTACTTCGGCAAATAAGCCCTGGTGCGCCTCTACATGCTGCGTATCTTCTACCTGTAGCTGGACAAAGCCGCTTTGGCTGTCAGGATCGCTATTCTCCAGGTGATACTTCTTTTGCCAGTAGTAAAACACACCCTGTGTCAAACCATGTAGTTGGCAGAACTCCTTTACGGTTGTAGCGCCTTTGTCATGCTTGGCTATCAGCTCAAACATATCCCCTTTAGTGCGGGTGCCTCGCAGCACAGATTGTGGTTGCATCTATAATTTCTTTTGCTATCTGCAAACATAGATGACTTCTCCATTCATTTGGACCTGTGCTCTGTCGGAGGGATACTATTGCGGGTTGTATTTCCTCTTGCTGATTTTCTTTGAATTGGTCAGCTGGCATACGACGCATTTAACATTTCACGGGTTTTGGCGAGCCATAGTTATTTCTCCGCTTACGGTATTTACCGGCCTTCCGGCAATCCTGGCTTTTTATATTTTTTATACGGTACTTTTTCCCCGGTTACTGCAACGCAGGAAACTCAATTTATACAGTTGCTGACACGGTAGGGTGTTAGAATTGCCAGGAGTTCTCACGTTGGACAAAACCTTTAATATCTTCCATGCAATGAAAAAAATACTTTTATCCCTCATTATCCTCGGGACCACTTACCCCGTCTTTACCCAAAACATTTCTACCAAATTGGACACGCTGATTGGCGCCTATGAAAATGAGTCGGGCTTCACTGGCACCGTACTTGTCGCCACAAAAGGGACCGTTATTCTCGAAAAGGGGTATGGCTATAAGAACAAGAGTACAAAAGCGCTCAACGATACCAATACCATTTTCCAGATCGGTTCCATCACCAAACAGTTTACTTCCGCCATCATCCTCCAACTGCTGGAGCAAAACAAACTCGCCCTTCAGGACAGCCTTACCAAATATATCCCCGACTATCCCAACGGCGACAAGATCACTATCGAACAATTACTCACGCATACTGCGGGCGTTTACAACTACACCAACGACGCTGCCTTTGTAGAAAAGGAGAGTACACATCCTATCATTCGAGATAGCCTGATTACCCGCTTTAAATACAAACCACTCGACTTTCCCCCGGGGCAAAAATACAGGTATAGTAATTCCGGCTATTTCCTCCTTGGTTATATCATCGAGAAGATCACCGGCCAGTCCTATTTCCAGGTGGTCCGCCAACATATCTTTCAGCCGCTGCATATGGACCATAGCGGTTTCGATTTCACGGGCCTCAATAATCCCAACAAGGCCATAGGTTATACTTCACCACAATCTACTATGCCAGCTTCCATCGTCGACTCTTCCGTCTCCTTCTCCGCAGGCGCCATTTACACGACCGTTGGTGATCTGTACAAATGGGATCGCGCGTTGCTGGCCGGTAAGATACTCAGTCCGGCTTCCCGACTTTTTAACTTGATTTTTCACCCGTTCCTTTACTAGTGGGAATAAATCACCGGCTAATGCTTATTCATTTCATTTAATGACAACTGTATGGCAGTTGGAAGAAGGCCCTTTTTTTCCCGCTAACAGGGTCTAAACCCCTCCTGGCAGCCTCAAATAACATTTGTTCGTAAATTATCCGGGCAACTATATACGTGATGGGACAATCCCGTTTGACCGGTTCCAACGACAAAAAAACCTTGCAAGAACAATTGCGAGGTCTGATTACTCGATGTAGGGCAAACTATTTGTTGCGGAGCGACGAATCGGACGATACTTGCTTGGTCGTCGTCGTGGTAGTGGTAGTGGTGGTAGCACCTGTTGCCGGGTTTGTTATCGTCGAAGTCGTTCTCCCAGCTCACGCATCAGTTCTGGAATCTTCTTACCACCAAACAAAAGAAGCACCACAAATGCGATGAGTATAATACGCGAAGGGCTTAATAAATCTCCCATAACTTCGTTTTAAGTGCGCCTTATAGGTAAACAGAACAAAAGAAGCAGCAACAATGCGATGAGTATGATTTGCGGACCATTGAATAAATCTCCCATAACTTCGTTTTAAGTGCGTCTTAAAGGTAAACAGATAAATTGATAACCAAAAGATATTTATCAGGTCAGTTATATCTTCAAAGAAGAAATAATTATTGTAAACCCACTCTCTTTGCGCGAGTTCGAGTAAGACTAATTCAAAGTCAGAAAGCCGAATTGTCGCGCGCTGGATTATTGCCTAATAGGTAAAAAATGGCAACAATTCCAACGTTCGATGTCGTGAAAATGCAGCGCAAAAGGGTCTCCGATTGGGTTTGGTATGAAGTTATTTAAATCACTTTATTACATTTGTTTGTAAACTAGTTCTTCCAAAGATTGTGATAAAGGCGGTGGCCGTAAAGACCGCCCACAACAATTTGATGATATTTAGGCAGTTACATCACTCGCGTGGGTCCTGTCTTCCCGACCATATTTTGATTGATTTTTTAGAACCCGCTCTAGCAGCGGGTTTTTTCGGTTCGAAAAATTTTGTCTTTGTGCCCAAGTGTGCTATGTTATTGTGAATCAAAGCTGGATAGTTCGAATCCTTTCAAGTCTAATTCTATAAATCCCATTCTCTCAAATCATCAACGCCCAAGTAAGCCTTTCTTCAAGTCATCGAGATACAAGAGGGTGTCTTAAAAGTAATTTGAGGCGCCCATTTTTTTGTTTTCAGTTTTGGGAGAGAGTTTGTTATGACAAATAACATTCCGGTTATGTCGGCCATGCCACCCCGTTGACAAGAGGCTAAATCATGCAAATATCACTATGTTTTAGAGGATGCTCACTTCTGATCTATTCCAATCCTCCGGAAAAACTCCTCACGGTAATTGTCACCAATCGGAATTTCCTGTTCTCCTATAAAAACTCTATTCCCCTCAATATGACCGATCTTGGACATACTCACAATGAAAGACCGGTGCACCCGGATAAATTGACTCTCCGGCAAAAGGCCCTCAAAACCGGAGAACGACATCGGCAAATTAAAACGCTGATTGGTCAGGACCACCTTCGTAGTATTCCTGCTGGCTTCTGCAAATAGCATGTTTTTGAATTCCAGTTTATATACCTTTCCCCCATTTTTCACAAAGACGTACTCTTCATTGATCTTCCCTTCCTGCGCCGGACCTGGTAATGGCCCTGCTCCATCAGCCTGCTCTCTCCCCCTGGCCGCAGCCCTGTCTTTCCTCATCCAGCCAATCAAATAAGCCACGGCTCCGCCCGCCATCAGCAGCGCCACGAAAGGCGTCGATATCGTAAGCGTCTCTGAATGAAAATACGCATCATTAGTAAATACCCTTTCCCAAAGTAGCGGTCCCAATAGGGAAAGACCGGCCACCGACAACATGCCCCCCAAGAGCGCCCGCTTCCAATCCCGCAGCATCCCATATCGCATCAGCCATCTGCCGAGATACACACAAACCAAAATGAACCCGTATCCCAACAACCCTTCTATGACAATATGGCTCTTTTTTCCCCAAACCATTACTATCAATAGCCCCAGGAGCAGCCCGGGCAGCAATACATATTTGCCCGTCATTTTCTTGCCCACCCGGCTGAACGCCGTTTTTAAGAATTTGCCGCCAACCATAGTACGCAATATAAATCTTTAGTCCTTCAAATTCGGTCTTTTGACCTTCCTGGCCCTATGGCCAGCATCCTACCTTCGAATCCGGCGTCTATCACCCTAGTTTCCCCTTGGAATGTCCCATTCCAATTTTTACCTATACAGCAAATATCCGGATCTGGACGTCAAAGAATACGTCGCACCAGGAGGAAAGGTCGCAGAAGTGCCATCAGTCACGGCGCTCACAGGTCCTGCCGCTTCCCTATGGTCGTCCTCAGACGATATGATACAATTCCTGCAATTCTACCTCAACAACGGAATGCCTTTGCTGTCGGAAAACACGATGGCACAGATGGAACAACCCCGCAGTTCGCTTGCCGCAAGATCCGGTTTGAACAGCGGTTATGCCATTGGCAACGAGGAAGGACATTATTACAACCGTTATCCCTGGAGGGGACATGAAGGAATCGTCGGCACCTGCAACTCCCTCTATCTGTACAACCGTACGCTAGGGCTCGGGTTTGTATTGTCCTGTAACGGCAATAGCAGCATCCAGCCGATAGAGAACCTCGTCGCTGACTTCCTCGAAAGAAATCAGCCCAACCCAAAACTCCCGGATCCGGAACCCCTGGATCCATCAGCTATCCAGCCCTACCTCGGCCTTTATCAAAATGCCGCACCCCGCTATGACTTGCTAAGCTTTATGGATATGTTTACGCTCACCAAAGTTGAAATAAGCGATAAGGCAGTCTGCCTCAACGAATTCGGCCACAAAACAACATTGATCCCCACCGGCCCCCTGACCTTCAAAAAGGAAAACGCCAACAGACCAACCATCGTCTTCGCCAAAAACGAAGCTGGTGAGCCCGTCATCATCATTGACGGCGGTTATTGCGAACAAGTAAACACATTTTGGGCCTATACAAAAATAGTAATCATACTCATTGCCCTTTTGTTCATCATCATTTCCATCTTCTTACCCGTTGTCGCACTGATAAATGCCCTTAGAAAAAAACTAGCCAGGTCAACACTTCCGCTTTATTTCCTGCCATTGCTGAGCCTCTCAGCGCTCGCATGGGCCATGACCAACTTTTCAAAGGTCCAGGCAGAAAGCTATCTACTCTACCAACTGCGTGAAGTCAGCACACGCTCACTGGCCATATTTGCTGGTACCCTGCTCTTCGGCTTATTAGTTGCGGTCAACTTCGTGTTAGTCAGTAAAGCCTTATCTTCATTCAAATCCGGTTTTGCCAAATGGTATTTATTAATGATCGCCCTGTCATTCATGCTCATCACCCTTATCCTGTTGTGCAACGGCTGGTTAGGATTGCGCACCTGGGCCTTGTAAACCATGTAAACCATGGAAAACAACTGCATTAATCCTTGTCATGAAAAACAAACTCCTGATCCTCTGGATTATAGGATGTGATCCAGTTGGAATGGCTTAACATCAGTATGGATAGACGGGTAGGAAAGAAATTTTGGAATATGCCTTCCCCTACTTACGAATCCGATTCCCGTTTAGAATGATTCATAGCCTATTCCTACAGTTGTGATACGTATTTCAAAAAAGACGTTGTCCCGCGGTTAGCCGCATCGGCTAATAGGCCTTGCGAAGCATGTCGGCAAATTCAGGGGGTAATGAACTGGCTTCAAGGGTCCGGGCAGATAGTTCAACGTCGTAGTCAAAGCGGACAAATTCGACGAGGATACTATCCTTGTGGTGGATGCTGGCATCCAGCGGGATGGTGAGCAAGACATATCCGCCCTGGGGGTTGCCGTCCTTGGGTTTGCCCACGGAGCCGGTGTTGATGGCGAGGCGGTAGCGGTTGCCGTCTCGCAGGGTGCGAGAATAAGGTTTGTGGGAATGGCCGAAGCAGAGGATGTCGGCGCTTGCCTTTTGGAAGACGTCGAGGAAATCGGCTTCGGGTTTGTCTTCCAGCAAATATTCGTCATTGCTGACGGGACTGCCGTGAACGAGGAGTAAGGTGAGCGGGCCGTCTTTCAGTTGGAACTCTATCCGCAGGTGTGCGGGAAGGGTGGCGAGGTATTCTTTTTCGCTGTCACCGATGAGGGTATAGGCGTAGTTTTTACCGGAAGTGGCGGCGAGGTCGGCGGCTTTTAGTTTTTGAACCTTGGCGTCGTGGTTGCCAGCGATAGTGGGGATGCTGCGCCTCCTTATGGAACCGATGACTTCGTTGGGCCAGATATGGTAGCCAACCAGGTCGCCGAGGCAATAAAGGGCGTCGGGCTTATGGGCTTCGACGCTTTCGAAAAAGGCGTGGAGGGCGGGGAGGTTGGCGTGGATGTCGCTGAATAGGGCAATTTTCATTTGTATGTAGGGTGTTTGGGATTAGATGCCTTTCCGTAAGGATTCGGCATAGGCGTTGGGCAGTCGGCTGTCTTCTACTGCCTTTGCTGCTTTCTCTATGTCGTAATCAAAACGGATGAATTCAACCTGGATGCTGTCTTTGTCAGTGATGCTGCTGTGATCGGTGATATGCAGCAGGACATAGCCGCCCTGGGGGTTGCCGTCTTTGGGCTTGCCGACGGAGCCGATGTTGATGGCATGGCGGAAATGGTTGGCGTCGTCTTTGCTGTCGTTCAAAATGCGATGGTAGGGTTTGTGGGTGTGGCCGAAGCACATGATGTCTGCATCGGCGTCGTGCATGATCCGCAACATACTTTTTTCTTCGCGGTCTTCAAATAAATATTCATTGATCCTTCTTGGGCTGCCGTGAACGAGCAGGAGATTGAACTTGTCATTGTTCAGTTGGAACTCGACTTTGATGTGGGCGGGGAGGCTACGGAGGTATTGCCGTTCTTCATCCTTTACGATCTCGTTGGTGAGGGAGATGGAGACGGCGCCGTTGGCTTTTTCGTCGTCGGTCTTGTAGGCACAGCCGCAGTCGTCGCTGGTCCGCCCGATGCCGAAGTCATAGTTGCCGGCGATGGTGGGGATGCCGCGCTTTCTTATTTCATTGATGACTTCGTTGGGCCAGATATTATAGCCGACGAGGTCGCCGAGGCAGTAGATGGCATCGGGCTTGTGGGTTTCGACGTCTGCAAAAAAGGCTTCGAGGGCAGGTAGGTTGGCATGGATGTCGGAGAACAGGGCGATTTTCATATACTTTGATTTTGATAGTAGGGTAATTTGCCGATTATTTTACGTTGGCGACGTTAAAGAAGTTGAGGATAACGATTTTTTCATTTTCGGGCAGGGCGGCTTGTTTGGTTTCGGCCCATTGGACGACCTGTTGGGCGCTGTTGTCGAGGTAGAAGGAGTATTTGGGCAGGGGCAGGTCTACCAGGGCAGCTTTGTGTATTTGTTGGGCCGCGCTTTGGATGACATAGCTGATATATACTTTGTACGTACTCATGGTTAGAAGATTAAAGTTAATATATAGTAGATGAAGGCGGAAAGAACGGAGGTGATGGGTATGGTGATGATCCAGGCGATCAATATATTGGTGGTAACGCCCCAGCGGACGGCGCTGAGTCGCTTGGTGGCGCCGGCGCCGATGATGGCCCCGGTGATGGTATGGGTGGTGCTGACGGGGATGCCGAGGGCGCTGGTGGAGAACAGGGTAATGGCGCCGGCGGTTTCGGCGGCAAATCCTTCGAAGGGCCGCAGGTGGGTTATCCGGGTCCCCATGGTCTTGACGATGCGCCAGCCGCCCATGAGGGTGCCGACGGCCATGGCGCATTGGCAGGATATTACGATCCAGAAGGGGATCTTGTCGTGAACGGTGAGTTGCCCGGCTGCGATCAGAGCCACATAGCCGCCCCACCAAGTAATCAGGTTCCAGATGATCGCACCGAGCAGGGTAGCGATCAGGACCTGTAGTGTGACTACTTCGGGATGGATGATGCCGGTGCCTACGGTATTGGCTACGTGCAGGCCGAAGATGAGGTACGCGATGAAATTGAAGAAAGCGGCCCAGACGACGGCCATGCTGGGTGGCAGGACTTTGGTGCTGACGATGGTGGCAATCGAGTTCGCAGCGTCGTGGAAACCGTTGATCACATCAAAGGCCAGGGCCAGACAAACAACTACAATCAGTATGGTCATAGTCTTTAATTCGCGTTTTACCGGGTTATGCTTGGGACACTTTTATGTCAGTTTTTGAGTAATATTTTCGTTTGAGCCAGAAGGCGACGTTGACAAGGAGGATAAGCGCGGGTACTTCGACCAGGGGGCCGATGACTCCGGCGAAGGCTTCACCGGAGTTGATGCCGAAGACGCCTATTGCGACGGCAATGGCGAGTTCGAAGTTGTTGCCGGCGGCGGTAAAGGACAGGGCGGCGTTCTGTGAATAGTCGGCGCCCAGGGATTTTCCAAAAAAGAACGTCACCAGGAACATGATCGCAAAGTAGATGACCAGGGGAATGGCGATGCGCACGACGTCAAACGGAATGGCGACGATCAATTGACCTTTCAGGCTGAACATGGCGATGATGGTAAACAGCAGGGCGATCAGAGTGATGGGGCTGATTTTGGGGATGAATTTTTTCTCATACCATTCTTTGCCTTTTGCTCTGAGTAACAGGAAGCGGGTCAGGAAGCCGGCAAGGAAGGGAACGCCTAAGTAGACGAAGACGCTTTTGGCGATCTGGCCGATTCCGATATTAATGTCAAGGCTTTTCAGCCCGAAATAGGGCGGCAGCACGGTGATGAACAGCCAGGCGAAGACGCTGTAGAAGAGAACCTGGAAGATGCTGTTGAGGGCGACGAGACCGGCGGCGTATTCACGGTTGCCTTCGGCCAGTTCGTTCCAGACGATGACCATGGCGATGCAGCGGGCGATGCCGATCATGATGAGACCGACCATATATTCGGGTTTGTCGCGCAGGAATATGATGGCGAGGATGAACATGAGGATGGGGCCGATCACCCAATTCATGACGAGGGAGAGGGTGAGGACTTTGGTATTCTTGAAGACCTGGCCTAATTCTTCGTATTTGACTTTGGCCAGGGGCGGGTACATCATGAGGATGAGGCCGATGGCGATGGGGACGTTGGTGGTGCCGGATTGGAAGGAGTTGATGAATCCTGCGGTGCCGGGGATGAAGTAACCCAGGCCGACGCCGAGGGCCATGGCCAGGAAGATCCATAGGGTGAGGTAACGGTCGAGGAAGTTCAGTTTTTTGCGTTCTGTGGTGGGGTTACAGTTTTTTGCGCTCATGGTTGGGTATGATGTTTAAATGAGGGAATGATTTATGGTAAAAGGGAGGCATTGTTATAGGTGGCGGATTTCAGGATTTTTTCTCCTACAGCTACGGCGGCAGGTGCCAGGGGAGCGTAAAGGATCGGTTTGCAGTATTGCTGTCCATCGTGGATATTCCACCACAGGAGTTTTGCAAGATTGGTGGCTTTTGCCTTGGAGCGGTTGTTGTAATTCTGCTCTTTATAGATGATGGCCCAGGTGAAGCTGCCGGAGGCCATTGGGATGTGCAGCATGGGAACCCCAATCTTTTGGGTCTGGGCATCGTTGAGGGGCGCATCCGAGCCGCCGAAGTCAACGGTTCGGCTGGTGATCTGCTGGATGCCGCCGCCGGACCCGATGGATTGGTAGTTGATTTTGAGACCGGTGGATTTGTTGTAGGCATCGAACATTTTGGAGAACAGAGGGTAAACGAAGGTGCTGCCGGCACCGATGAGGGAATTGTCGTCTTCGCTTGCGGCGGGTTTTCCCCCGGCGTTGTCGGCGGCGCCGGAGCAGCCGGAAAGGCTGAGTAGGATGCAGATTATCGCTATGACGCCCAGGGCCACCAGGATCATGCGGATGATGCTTTTACGGGGGTTCATATAATAGGCTTTTGTCGTGGGGAGCGTGGTGTGCATATATTGGTTTTGTATCGTATCGGTTGGTATGGGGGTTTGAAGTTTTGGGTTAAAAGCAACGCGTGGGAACTGTTTGGTTAGTTGCAGCAACCAGGGGCGCAGCAGGGAGCGTCTTGGGTTTTTTCGGCATAGACGGTGACGCTGACAATGCCGGTGCCGGATTGGCGGAATCCCTGGATTTCTTCGGGTGTCAGGTATTGGCCGAGAATGTCGTCAGGGATAAGGATGGGTTTTTCTTTTTGAAGGGTGACGCCTTTAAATCCGGCAATGTCGATGAGTTCCAGGTAGGTTTCTTTCTGGATGGCCCCGGACACACAGCCGGCGTACATTTCGGCGGCTTCCTGGATTTTTTTCGGAAGGACGCCGACCAGGACAATATCAGAGATGCTGAAATGGCCGCCAGGTTTCATTACCCGGTACATTTCCTGGAACACGCCGAGTTTGTTGGGGACGAGATTGAGGACGCAGTTGCTCACGATCACATCGGCGGTATTCGCGGTGACGGGCATTTTTTCAATATCGCCCTGGCGGAATTCTACGTTGCGGAAGTTGAGTTTGTCGGCGTTGGCCCTGGCCTTGTCGATCATGGCGGGGGTGAAGTCGATGCCGATGACTTTGCCGGTGTCACCGGTTTCTGCACGGGCGATGAAGCAGTCGTTACCGGCGCCGGCGCCGAGGTCGATCACGACGTCACCTTTTTTGATTTTGGCGAATTGGGTGGGTAGGCCGCAGCCTAGGCCGAGGTCGGCATCGGGGTTGTAGCCTTCCATTTGGGTATAGTCGTCGCTCATGATGTTATAGACTTCATCTGAGCAGCAACCGGAGCCGCAGCACGAGGCCTGGTTGTCTTCTTTGTCCTGTAAGGCGATTTCGCTGTATTTCTGACGGACCATTTCTTTTATTTGTTCGGAGGTTTCCATTGTATTTATTTTTTAAAAATGAATAATCTTGTTAGATCCAGTATTGAATGGTATCGGCTTCCTGGACGAAGGTTTTTATCTTCGTTTCTATCTCGTCGCGGACCTGCCGGGTTTGTTCAAGGATTTCTTCGGGAGTGCCGGTGAAGGCGGACGGGTCTTTGAAGGACCAGCTGATGCGTTTGACGCGGCCGGGGAAGATGGGGCAGCGCTCGGCGCTGGCTTCGTCGCAGACGGTGATGACGGCGTTATAAAGTCTGCCCGCACGGAAAAGGTCGAATACGGCCTGGGTGCCTTTCTGGCCGAGATCGATGCCCGCCTCCTGCATGACCTGGACGACGTTGGGGTTAATGGCGCCGGGTTCGATGCCGGCGCTTTCGACCTGGAAGTGTTCGCCACCATACTTTTTCAGGAAGGCTTCGGCCATCTGGCTACGGGCGGAGTTATGGATGCAGACGAAGAGGATTTTGTGTTGTATATCTGGCATAGCAAGTCGGTTATCGTAGTATTGCAATATTGCGATATTTTTGGACAAAAAATTTTAACAGCAATTTTCGTCGATCACTACTTCTTTAAAAAAGCTATTGAACAGATCCTTGTATTGTTTCCAGACTTTCGGGTTGATGCAATAGGATACGCTGGTGCCTTCTATGGTACCTTGGATGATTCCGGCGTTCTTCAATTCTTTGAGGTGCTGCGAGGTGGTGGGTTGGGCAAGTCCAAGTTCTTCGACTAAACCACCGGTGACGCAGACGTTCTTCTTGACCAGGTATTGCAGGATGGCCACGCGGGCTGGATGGGCAATAGCTTTGGCCATCAAGGCGATGTCGTTCTGCTGTTTGGTGAAAAGATCCGTTTTTGTTGCGCCCATATACTTTATCTAACTATTGCAATATTACGATTTAATAATAAGCTACCAAAAAAAAATCAAAATATCTTTGGGGAAAGGAGCAACTTATTAAACTAGTTGGCGCCGTAGCATTTTCCCGGACCTTCAAATAAACAATTGTTCTTGGGTCAATAAGCATAATTAATGGAATACTGATCTTTTTTATATTAAGGTCTCGTTCTTCTTCAGAAATTCTTTGGCCTTTGATTTGAAGTTTTCCTAAATCATAACGAGCCTGTGAAAATGATGTTGAGTCCACACACAAAGCTTTTCGTAATCTCATAGATTGTATTGCAATTGCCAACGCATTCCGAAGAATCGTTTGATACTGTCGCTGAATACAAGAATGATTTCCTCAATTTTGTGGGATGTCAAGTTAACTTGATAAGTGTAGAATCAGATTTTTCTCTCACTGTTTCAAGTACCGAAGCGCAACACAGCCCGATTCAAAAACGGTCGACTGAACAAGTTTTAATTTTATTTTTTCCTGTAGGCTAATGCCATCCAATAATCGTCTCCCTTCTCCTACAACCATTGGGTGAATCATAAAATGATACTCATCGATGAGACCGGTGTTGACAAGTTGCGAAAAAAGATCGAGACCACCGATCGAAATATCTTTGCCTTGTTCCTGTTTCAATTTCAGTATTTCGTCCTGAGGGCTTGTGCGAACAATTCGCGTATTTTTTCCTTCAGCCCTGTCTAATGATCGCGAGAAAACGACAATATTTTCGACAGAGTCAAACGCCTGGGCAAAATCGTTCATGGCTTTGTTCGTGCCGGAATGGTTTTTGGCGACGTCGGGCCAAAAAGGAACCATCAACTGATACGTTTTACGTCCAAAGACGAGTGTGCCAACATCACGCAAGAGCTGCGCAAAATAGTCATATACATCGTCGTTACCGCTTAATTTCGTATGGTCGCAGCAACCATCTATGCTGAGGTTGATATCGAAGATTACTTTTCTCATAATTGTTTTTTTAATTGTGCATTGTGATTATTTTTTTCTGTGCCAGTCAGAGACCCCTTGAGCAAAATTCTGTGTGGAGATAAATAGCGTGGCAATGAGCAATATGGTCCTTTTATAATTTCTTTCGGCCTTGGTGATGCTGATCATTTTTCAGGATTTTTGACTATAAAGATAAAAACCGCCTTTCGACCATCTCCGCCGCGTCGGGAAGATAGGTGTCATAGTAACCGTTGCGTCTCTCCCTGAGCTGCCATTCTATGTCCGTGTCGAAATACAACCGCACGGCTGCATGCCGAAGCGCCCGCTCATTGCCGGGCCCCGCGTCGGCGCTGTTAAATGGCGACAATGTTCCGTATCCGCCCTCGTGGGGTCGGGAGGCGTGCCTGGAAGCCACGCAACTGCTGGGATATTTTCTGATACAGATGCTCCGCACAGCAGAATCAGACAGTGTAACGCTGGAAGACGAGTGGGAGGAGAGCATAAAACTAAAGATTCTTCAATTAAACGACTGTCTGAATTCCAAAGGAGAAAGGTTCGTCTTTAACTTGAACAGCTTACTGAATGACTGAGGATATACAAAACCTAGCTCATAAGCGATCTCGCTGATGGAGAGGTCGGTAGTGGAGAGCTTATCCTTGGCCTTCTCGATTATTTTGTCCTGTATATACTGCTGGGTGGTTTTACCGGTCAAAATCTTCAGGAGGCTAGTCAGATAATTGGGCGACACGTTCAACTGGCTGGAAATATATTTCACTGTCGGGATTCCCTTTTGGGTCAGATCCTTGTCTGTGAAGGAAGCCTCCAGGAACTGATCGAGTCGGTTGACGATGGTATGGATGCTGATCTTGCGCGTGATGAACTGCCGGTGATAAAAGCGATCGGCGTAGTTCAACAGTGATTCGATCAGGGAAATGATAATGTCATGGCTAAACTTATCGATATTCGTGCGATATTCCTGTTGAATGTTGTGGATGAGGCCGGTGACCGTCGCTTCTTCCTTTTCCGAAAGGAAAAGTGCTTCATTGACCGAATAGTCGAAGAATTGGTATTGCCTGATCTTGCTCGCAAGGGATGTATTCCAGAGGAAATCGGGATGGATCAGAAGCACCCATCCCGACTGGTTGGCGCCTTCATACCGACCCGGGTCGAAGCCGAATATCTGACCCGGCGCCATAAAGCTCAGGACGCCTTCGTCGAAGTCATATTCCTGCTGGCCATATTTCATTTTCGTGTTAGGATGAAGGCACCGCTTTAATCCGATGAAATAGAAGTCGGTCACGAGGACTTTGGGCACATCCCCGGGGAGCTGTTTGATAGGGGCAATATCGATCACACTGATGAGCGGATGTTCCGGTTTAGGAAAACCTCTCAGCTGATGCAACTGACTAATGGATGTAATTCTGAATGGCGGATTATAGGCCATAAGAGCATTGTTTAGTTGATGGCATACCAGGCGGCGAATTCTTTTGCAAAGTCGCGCAGCTTGACTTTCCCTAATACGGGCCTGTCAAGGTAGTAATCTTTTGCCGCTTGTCCGCTGTGGGTGATGGATTGCATCTCCACGATGAAACGCGCGAATGAGGCGGGTATTCCCATGACTGCCAGCCCCTGAAGCATTTGCTCGTCCGACAGGGTGATCCATTGAAGATCGGGTTTGCCAATGGCTTCCCCGATGATCCTTGCCGCCTGGTTGCAGGTCAGCTCATCACTGGCCACATAGCGAATTTTCTTCCCGATCAGCGGGGTGACGATCTCATCGGCAATGGCGTCAGCGATGTCATTAGGAGAGACGAATGCGACCATGTCATCTCCGCCATAATTGGCAGCGATGAATCCCTGGTTTTTAATCATGTCTTTAAGACCATAGAAGTTGGTATAGAAGGAGCCGGGGCGCATAAAGGTGATGCTCACCCCCGGGAGGTCGTTCCATTTGTCTTCGGGCTGCTGCGACCGGAGCAGGTGCGCTACCCAGCCGCTGAGTACTACTACACGTTGTACACCGGACCGGCTGATAGCTTGTACGTAGTTGTCGATATTCCGGGACCAGGCTTTCAGGTCCGGGTCCATAAAGTTGAGCGGGTTCATGCAATAGACCGCGTCTGTGCCGGTGAAAGTGCTGGTGAGGAAGTCAGCGTCCTGGATAGTTCCGATTGCGGGGATGGCTCCAAGGGATTCGATGGCCTGGCGCTTTTCCGGGTTGGAGCTGATGACCGTGACCATGTACCCCTTTTGCACCAGGTTGATCGTCAGCGGCTTGCTGATGTTTCCCAAAGATCCTGTAACGACAATTTTCATGGTTTGCTTTTTATTTCTGTAAAGGTCCATATCTGGCCGGAGAAGAATATAGCTCAATCCACGGTTGTTGTAGCCAAAAAAAGCCGAAGCCGGCAATTTAATGGCTTCTAAAGGACGTGCAGGTTATCTCATTATGAAAGGGTAGCGCCGGTAATTCTTTAAGGCAATCCCCGTACCGCGAACCACGCTTTTTAAAGGATCGTCAGCAACGTGCACCGGCAGCCTTATTTTTTGGCTAAGGCGTTTATCCAAACCGCGCAACAGAGCACCGCCGCCGGTTAAATACATCCCGTTCCTATAAATATCGCCTGCAATTTCGGGCGGTGTTTTTTCCAGCGCCTTAAGAATAGCCTCTTCAATTTTAAAGATAGATTTATCCAGCGCCTCGGCAATTTCCTGGAAACTTACGATGATCTGCTTGGGTAAACCCGTTACCAGGTCACGGCCGTTTACAGCCATATCATCTGGCGGGTTTTCCAGGTCCTTCATGGCAGCACCCACCCCTATTTTAATCTGTTCCGCTGATCTTTCACCAATTAGCAGGCTGTGGTAGCGCCTTAATGCTTCCATAATGTCGTCAGTAAATTCATCGCCTGCAACACGTATGCTCTCGTCGCAAATTATGCCGGCCAGGGCTATTACTGTAACTCCGGTTGTACCCCCTCCAATATCAATAATCATATTGCCTACAGGTTCTTCCAAGTCAATGCCAATACCCAGCGCAGCCGCCATGGGCTCATAAATAAGGTACACTTCCTTGGCGCCAGCCTGCTCGGCACTGTCGCGAACGGCACGTTTTTCTACCTCTGTGATGGATGAAGGAATGCATATCATCATCCGCCAGCTTGGCGGAAACCAAGGCTTTTTAGGGTGGATCATCTTAATCATTTCCCGAATCATTAACTCTGCCGCGTTAAAATCGGCAATAACACCATCTTTCAGCGGGCGGACTGTACGGATACTTTCATGCGTTTTTCCGTGCATCAATAAAGCACGCTTGCCTACCGCCAGCACTTCTTTTGGGTTATTCCGGTTGAGAGCTATTATCGAAGGCTCATTTACTACTATGGTGTCGTTATGTATAATGAGGGTGTTGGCAGTACCCAGGTCTATAGCTATTTCTTGTGTAAAAAAATTGAACAGTCCCATTATATTTTTATTCCCGGTTGTGATATTTATAAAATCGAAGTTGTCCCATCTGAATTGCAGATATGGGCAGATATTCCTGCTTTTAAAGGAGAATTCCTTTTAGAAACCGAAACTGGTAGCATTGAGGGGTTTAGCCATAAGTTCCGATTTAAAATTGTAAGTGAAAGAGTGTATCCTAATAACATATTAACTGCTTATGAATCGTAACAAGCATAAAATATTAGAACAACTTCATTTACTTTTTGAACTACAAGAAAAGATAAAACACAGTAGCGGTGGCCCTTTGCCCGGCATTCCATTTGTGTCTTTTATGCTAATTTTCAGTTACTGGAATATAAATATCAAATGTAGCTCCCTTATTTAACTGACTTGTTGCCGTGACGATGCCGTTGTGATTTTCGACAATTTTTTTTACGATGGCAAGCCCTATGCCTGTGCCTTCATATTCTTCTCTATTATGAAGTTTTTGAAATACCTCAAAGATGCGATCTTTATATTCCGGCTCGAAGCCTATGCCGTTATCGGTAACGCTGATGTGGCAATAGCTTTTTGTATGCATCAATTTTGCATTGTTTAATTTATTTCCTTTTACGATTCTGCTCTTTATTAGTATATAAGGCGGCCGTTTGGGGCTTGAAAATTTGAGCGCATTACGTATGAGATTGTGCATGAGTTGGCGAAACTGAAAAGGAATGAGGTTCATTTCGCACATCTCGGTTGCTTCTATAATTGCATGTTTTTCTTCAATATTTTCTTTGAGTTCGGCTTTAACTTCCTCTATAATTGTATTTAAATTAATTTTTTCAAACTTGCGTTCGGCAATATTCGTACGGGAATAAACAAGTAAATCTTCGATGAGTTGTCGCATTCTTCCAGCGGCGGATTGTATCCGATGGAAATAATCTTTTCCGGTGTCGGATAGGTTTTGAGTTTCTTTTTCGAGGATTCGCCCTGCTAAAGTTTGTATTTTGCGTAAGGGTTCCTGCAAATCATGGCTTGATATATAATTGAATGCAAGAAGTTCAGTGTTAACAAGGACTAATTCCTCGGCCCGCTTTTCCTTCTCTCCGTTTTGAAAGGCCAGCTCTTTATTTGCAATAATTAACTCTGCTGCACGTTTTTCTTTTTCTCCGTTCTGAAAGGTCAGTTCCCGGTTAGCAATGATCAACTCTGCCGCCCGCTTTTCCTTTTCATTGTTTTGGAAAACGAGCTCTTTGTTAGCAACACCCAGCTCGGCTGCGCGTTTCTCCTTTTCATCATTTTGAAATGCGAGTTCTATGTTAGCAATTCCCAACTCTGCTGCTCGCTTTTCCTTTTCATTGTTTTGAAAAATAAGTTCTATATTGGCGATGCCTAACTCGGCCGCTCGTTTCTCCTTCTCCTCATTTTGGAAGACAAGTTCTATGTTCGCAATGCTTAGCTCTGCTGCTCGTTTTTCTTTTTCATCATTTTGAAAGTCCAACTCTATGTTAGCAATGCCTAATTCCACTGCCCGCTTTTCTTTCTCTCCATCTTCAAAAGCAAGTTCTATATTAGCAATGCCCAATTCTGCTGCTCGCTTTCCTTTCTCTTCTTTCTGGAAGGCGAGTTCTATATTAGCAATGCCTAATTCTGCTGCCCTTTTTCCCCTCTCATCTTTTTGAAAGAAAAGTTCATTTCGGGCCACAATAAGCTCTGCGAATAGCTTTCCCTTCTCTTCTTTTTCAAAACATAGTTCTTCGCGAACTAGTATTAACTCTTCTTCAAAGGATTTATTTAATATGGCCATACTATTCCTTAGTTTGTTTTATTTTAAAAATGCAGTTGCTTACTGTGCTAAAGGTTTGAATTTCATTTCAACGTAAAATATTTTCAAATGGTTTCCGAATTGATAAAATCATTTTCTCCCGTTAGAATAAAATTATTTTTTGTTCTTTTTAAGTTAGTCTCTTGCATTATAAGAGTAAGTGAATAATGGATTACTCTTTTGAATTGTAAGAAATCGGACGGCTTTCGAATAAAATGTTGAGCACCGTTTTGATATAGGCGGTCTGTTACATCTTGTTCAGAGGAGGTGGAATACAGAATTACAGGAATCGCTTTCAATTTGTCGCTAAGCTTTATCTCCGTTAAACATTGAAAACCATTTTTGCGAGGCATATTTACATCTAGGAAAAGGACATGAGGAAGTTGGCTTGTATTTTTTAGAAGCAACTTCATTAGTTGATCGCCGTTATTCACAATTGTTAGGCGCGTGGATAGTGGCAGCTCCTCTAGTACTTCTTTGAATAAATGGCAATCATCTATGTCGTCATCGGCAAGTAGCACCAGAACTTCGTTGGCAGCCATATAAAAAATTGTTTTAGTGACATTATTTGCTTTTCGCTAATGAGCGTTGGCTGAATCCTTTAATTGTAGGGTGTTTGTTTTAACGTTTGATATGTAAACATTTCGCTGAACTCATAAATATAGGGAACTCCCGTGTTAAATCCGTAATCAAAACTCCTGTTCAGAAATAAGCTCCTGATGTTATATAATTAGATGAAAAAGTTACATTATTCACACATTTACAAGGAAATGGAAGGCCTAATTCCGGCCTGCTGTTTCATCATTTACTGTTTTGGTGCGAAAGAAGGATGGCAGACCGGGCATTTCCAACAATAGACGTATATTCGGAATGGTGCGAATAGTTGGAATTGGACTATCTGCAAAGATTTTCGAGCAAATCACGTTTATCGCCTTTTCGTTGTTTGAAATCGGAAGGTGTCATCCCGGCAACTTTTTTGAACTGGCTGGAAAGATGGGCGACGCTGCTGTAGTGCATTTTAAGGGCTATATCGGTCAGGGAAAGTTCACCGTAAGTAAGTAATTCCTTGACTCGTTCAATTTTATGGCGGATGAAGAATTTTTCTATAGTAATGCCGAGCCTGTCTGAAAAAAGGTTAGACATATAAGTATAGTCATAATGCAATTCATCGCTAAGGTAGACTGATAGATTCTGGACTAAGGGTTCATCTGAATAATAGATGAGTTGAATGATATGGGTCTTTATTTGCTGCAGCAGGATGTTTTTTTTGTCCTCTAGTAATTCGAAGCCCGACAGTAATAGGATGGATCTGATCTGGCTAAGCTGGGCATCGGATATTTTTTCTTTAAGGCTGACCTCACCCAAATTCACTTGAATGTCCTGCAAACCGAGCTGTTCCAACGCATCCTTCACTACGGTTATGCAGCGGAAGCTGACCATATTTTTAATATAAAGTTTCAAAGAAGCACATTTTTTGTTACTATCGGGTTAACAGGAAAATTTCTTAGAGTAATGATGAAAGGCGCCCTTATTGTAATAATAAGCTTATTATCCCATAATTATCCAAACATTGCTCCCGCTTCCTTAGTTAAACGCTGTGATATAAGGGTTTGTTGGGATGATTGTTAATAAATGTAACTTAGATTAGTTTTTCAATAGTAAATTCTGGCAAATAACCGGCAAAAAGCATGGCTGAAACGCAAAATAAAGATAAAACCAAGAAACTTTCCGAAAACCTTTTCCCGGTGGTGGGCGTGGGGGCATCTGCCGGAGGCCTGGAGGCGTTTAAGAGACTGATCAGGGGCATCCCGGAAAAGTCGGGGGTCGCCTATATTTTAGTGCAGCACCTGGAACCGACGCATGAGAGTTTGCTGGTGGATATATTGCAAAAGGTCACGCGCATCCCGGTGCTGGAGATCACCAATAACGTCAGGGTCGAGCCTGATCATGTATATGTGATCCCTTCGAATAAATTACTGACGGCCAATGACGGGCGGCTGGAATTGAGTCCCCGCGGGCCTAAGAACGAAAAGAATATGCCCATCGATGTGTTTTTTACGTCGTTGTCCGAAGTACACCAGAGCCATGCGATCGGCGTGGTCTTGTCGGGAACGGCGACGGACGGGACGCTTGGACTGAAGGCGATCAAGGATCATGGGGGCTTTACCTTCGCGCAGGAACAGCAGTCGGCTGCTTTTGATAGCATGCCGCAGAGCGCCATCGACGCGGATGTGGTGGATTTTATCCTGCCGCCTGAAGAGATTCCTTTGCAGGTGTCAAAGCTATTGGAAACATTAAGGAATGGCCTGCCCGGGGACAAAGAGGACCTAAAATCGGCTAAAGAAGAGGCGTTCCGGCAGTTAATTGCCCTGTTGCGCATCAGGAAAGGGACGGATTTTACCTATTATAAACAGACGACTATCCGCAGGCGGATCATCCGCCGGATGGGACTGAATAAGATGGAAGAAATTGCAGATTACCTGGCTTATTTCAGGGAGAATGTATCGGAACAGGACCTGCTTTACCAGGATCTGCTGATCCCGGTGACCGGATTTTTCCGCGATCCCGGGACTTTTCAGGTGATATGCGAATCGGTGTTTCCCAACCTCTTAAGGGATAAGGATGACGTCAACCCTCTCCGTATCTGGATTGCCGGTTGCTCCACGGGGGAAGAGCCCTATTCGATGGCCATGTGCCTCAGCGAATATTTAGGCGAAAAAGTAGCAGACTATAAGATCCAGATCTTTGCAACGGATATTTTGGAAAAGTCGGTGTCAAAAGCCCGCAGTGGTGTCTATTCCAAAAGGGATATGGGGGGATTAAGTGCTGACCGGGTAGAAAGATATTTTACGAAAGTGAATGGCAGCTTTCATATTAATAAGTCGATCAGGGATATGTGTGTCTTTGCCTGCCACAATTTTTTGAAAGACCCGCCCTTTGCAAAAATGAGCTTTGTCAGTTGCCGGAATGTCCTGATCTATATGGAAACATTCTTGCAAAAAAGGGCGTTGACCATCTTCCATTATGCGCTGAATGAGAATGGGTATTTGTTGCTGGGGCATTCCGAGACGACGGCTCCGGCATCGGATCTATTCACTCCTTACGGCAAAAATGAAAAGATATATACCCGAAAAAACGTCCCCGAAAAGTTCTTACACCTTTCGTCGGACAAGAAGGAAAGCATATCGAAAGACAATGTATTTGCGGTCAAGAAGGAGCCCGGGCGGGATGATTTTCAACGGAGTGCGGATGAGATAGTCATAGCGAGATATTCCCCTCCGGGAGTGGTGGTGAACGAAGAAATGGAGATCGTGCAGATCCGGGGGCTGACTGGCGACTGGCTGGAACCATCACCGGGGAAACCGAGCCTGAATGTCTTGAAAATGGTGAGGCAGGGGCTGGCCTTTGAACTGCGGAATGCCTTGCATAAGGCCAAAGCGGATAATCAACCGGTGGTTAAAGAAGGTGTTCCCCTCCTATCCCGGGAGAAACAACTGCTGGTGACGATCGAGGTCATCCCGTTGTTGAATACGGTGGAGCCCTATTATCTGGTTCTTTTCCGGGATACGATGGCCGGAGATGCCAAGGAGGTAAGTCCTGATGGTATGGCTGGTGATTCAGGCAGTAAAGGTGCAGCGGAAAGCCGGCGTAACCGGCAATTGGAAAAAGAGCTGGCGCAGCTACGGGAGGATATGAGGAGCATTACGGAAGATCAGGAAGCGGTCAACGAAGAATTACAAAGTGCCAACGAAGAACTGCTGTCGGGCAGCGAAGAGTTGCAAAGCCTGAATGAAGAGCTGGAGACGTCGAAGGAAGAGATCCAAAGCACCAATGAAGAGCTGACGACGTTGAACCAGGAGCTTTTCGACCGGAATAGTCAATTGAATGAAGCCCGGCTGTACTCGGAATCTATCGTGGCTACGATCCGGGAACCGCTCATTATCCTGGATAAGAACATGAAGGTGAAAACGGCTAACCGGGCGTATTATAGGAAGTTCATGACGTCGGAAGAGGAGACGGAGGAGAAATACTTCTATCATCTCAGGAACGGGCAGTGGGATATTCCTTCGCTTCGATCGACCCTCGAAAATAGTTTGGCGGCAGACGGCCGGATTACCGATGTGGAGATCAAACTCAGGTTTGAAGATATTGGGGAAAGGACCCTTTTGCTAAATACCTGCCGGATCGCCTCGAAGGAGAGTACCGAATTGTTGATTTTAGTGGCTATTGAGGATGTTACGGATGCCAGGAATAGGGAGTCTGACCTGGTTTCGTTTTCCCGACAACTGGAAAATAAAGTGGCCGAGCGGACTATTTCTCTTAAAGAGTCCAATGCCTCGCTCAAACGGTCAAATGATAGCCTGGAGCAATTTGCAACGATCGCTTCCCACGATTTGCAGGAGCCCTTGCGGAAGATACAAACCTTCTCTGCCCTCCTGCATCAACGGCATAGTAAAGATATAGGGGCCGCAGCAGGGGAATTGATTAACAAGATCAGCGTAGCCGCAGAGCGGATGTCCACGTTGATCCATGACGTGCTTAATTTTTCAAAGGTATTGGACGCCAGCGTCTTTGAACGGGTTGACTTGAACGGGATTCTGCAAAATGTCATGGGTGATTTTGATTTAGAGATCGAACAGAAATCGGCGATAATAACGCATGACAAACTTCCGGTCATTCAGGCGGTGCCCTTGCAGATGAACCAGCTTTTTTACAATTTACTCGGCAACGCGCTTAAATTTTCCAAACCAGGCGCGCCGCCTGTGATCCATATTTCCTGCGGAGTTTTGGCTGCCGGAGAGGTGCCGGGGCATCTTGCCTTGAATGACAGTACTTCTTATTGTGAAATTATTTTTCAGGATAATGGTATTGGGATCGATAAGAAATTTTCGGAGCAGGTTTTCCTGATATTTCAGCGGCTGAATGCCAGGGAGCATTTTGAGGGTACGGGTATCGGCCTGGCGTTATGTAAAAAAATCGTATTGGGCCATCAGGGAGAAATTTATATGACTTCTGCTGAAGGCGGGGGGGCGCAGTTCCATGTCGTTCTTCCTTTTGATCAATAATTGTTCTTTCTTTTATGATTTCAATAAAACGACTATGACTATTTTACTGGTAGACGATGATGAGGATGACAGGAAGCTTTTTTTTGAGGCAGTCGGTGAGGTCGATAAGGAGATCAAGTGTATTGTAGCGGTCGACGGACAGGAAGCCTTACAGTATTTGCGCGATGTGGCTAACCCTGCGCCGGACTTTATTTTCCTGGACTTGCGAATGCCCGGTCTTAGTGGTCAGCAAACCCTGGAAGAGATAAAAAAGGACGCGCGGCTGGCGTCCGTACCGGTGATCGTATATACGACATCGAGAGATGAGAAGGAGTCGGAAACGCTTAAGAAATTAGGCGCGGCGCATTTTATGAGCAAGCCCGTCTCACCGGACGATGTGTATTATATGGTTTCTTTTGTGCTGGGAGAGGAGTGGAATTAAGGGCTGCCCGTTAAAATCGGTAGCATACGGCATTGATATTCATACCGGCGCCGACGCCCAGGCACTTTCGGGCCATGTTATCATGCGCATAGCGCCGCTGGGCAATTCCCGTAATCTGTTCGAACTTATCGATGATCTCTACGGCATCGCTTGTTATGCGCTGCCGGTGGTCGTTACAAAATTTACAGGGTCCAATCCACTCCGAGCCTATTTTTCACCAATAATTCCGCTATTTTTGGCCCCAAATTAACAGTAATTAAATCCTTGGCGGAAATACGACAGCCCGACATCCACCCCTCCGTCAAAGGAATGCGGACCACCATGCTCGGCATCGGTGTCAGTTTCCTCCTCGTATTTGTCAAACTCTTAGCTGGTCATATTGGCCACTCCTATGCACTGATTGCGGACGCTACTGAAAGTTCAGCTGACGTGCTCAGTTCCGGTCTGTTATGGATTGGTTTACGGATCGCCCAAAAGCCTCCCGATACAGAACATCCCTACGGTCACGGCAAAGCCGAACCACTAGCCGCCATTGTCATCGCACTTTTCCTGTTGGGCGCCGCCGTGTGGATCGGTTGGCACGCCATCCAATTCATTCGCACACCCCATGAAATGCCCAGGCGTTTCACCCTGCCCATCCTTCTATGCATCATCTTAATAAAGGAAGGACTTTTTCGCTATGTATTAAAAGTTGGAAAAGAAATTGACAGCCAAGCCGTCAAAGCAGACGCCTATCACCACCGTAGCGACACCATTACCTCGATTGCCGCCTTTATCGGCATTTCTATTGCCCTCATCCTGGGCGCCGGCCACGAATCCGCCGACGATTGGGCCGCCTTGCTCGCTGCAGGCATAATCGTCTTCAATGCCATCTCACTCCTACGACCCGCCATCAATGAAGTCATGGACGCCGCCCCCTCCAAAGAAATAGTCGGGCGCGTGAGAAACCTCGCTAGTCAAAATTTGATGGTTCGGAAAGTGGAGAAGTGTTACGTCCGAAAAATGGGATTTGATTATTTCGTTGACATTCATATCCAGGTCGATGGTTTCCTCAGCGTCACTCAAGGCCACGCCATCGCCCATGCCGTAAAATCCAAACTGCTGGAAAGTAATCTGAGAATTAAAGACGTCCTGGTACATGTCGAGCCTTTTGGGCAATAAATTGGACCCAAGCGCTCACTCGCTTCTCAAACTTTTCACCGGGCTTCGCACGGCCGCCCTCAATGTGGCATTTTCACACACTGCTTGAGCGCTATACTGATACGCCCTGATGGGTTTATCGCCTGGGCTTCTGACAGCGAATCGGATTGCAGCGAACTCCAAAAGGCTGCCGTTCACTGGTTTATTAGGCCCCGCGGCTTACAAATTGGTGTTGGAAGCCTTGACTCATTTACTCCGACCTGAATGTCTTTACCGGATCGGTCAAAGGTGGCTTTGCCTGCTCCGGTACTTCTGTCTTTCAATAAAAGAATTGTTCCTTAACGACTTTACCATCTTTGACGTGGAAGATCCCGATTTCTTCGAGTGTAAGGCGTGGCTTGCCTTTGAACGTGACTTCCTGTTTCAGCACGGCACTGAAAAATTCGCCCGCTACGATCGGGTCGCTGCAGGTATAACTATGCACAGTTTCGATCATGGCCCGGCGCGCGACTCCCTTGGCTTTGATTGCTTCCCGGCCATTGGTAAAGATGGCCATCCCCATCGATGCTGCTTTTTCGGGCTCCTGACAGACGACGTCTTCATGATAGAGCGTGTCCTGGATCTCGATAAATTTCCGTTGAGAGACTAGTTCCTGATAACAGGCGGCTACTTCCTGAGTTGTCATACTGGCTTTTTTGAGTGATTTGATTGGACAAAGATGAAACGGGCCAGTGACAACCCTATGTCAGGAGAGGTTGGGGAAATAGGCCAATTTTTCCTTATAAGATTGCGCCCAAACTGGCCGATATTACCAATGAACAGTTGACATCAATGGATAACACCGGCATTACCATGCAGGTTCTTTCAGTCGATAGTTTGGGCGCTAACCTGGTAAGCGTGGCGGCAGGTCCGGCCTTTGCAACCCGGTATAATGACCTTATTGCAAAAAAAATCGCCGCTCATCCGAAACGGTTTACAGCCTTCGCCCATCTGCCCATGACGGCCCCGTTGGTGGCAGTCGACGAACTTGAGCGTACCGTCAAAGAACATGGATTTCGTGGCGCGATGATCAGAGGACTGACAAACGATCAGTTTTTAGGAAATGGAGGCGCAAACCAACGCACCCTCATAGACACCTTTCATCAACAGCTATATATTACGACCACCTGCAATTGCCATGCACCCTTCAGCCCGCGCTATTAAAACAATATCTTTATGTGCTCAGCCTGTTACACCAATGGTTTGCAGGGGCAAATAAGGCCAGGTTGGACACGCTGGTTATTCACGCATTGTTGCAATCCTTTCTTGCGATGGCCGCTAATGCCTACGATGACCTACCCGAACCAAACCAAAATCATATTTAAATGAATCGGTTAGGCGTATTACGGGCTTTTCGATCAGGTATTGGATAAAGCAGGAGATTGTCCTGGAAGCCAAACGGCTACTTTATTACAGCGAGTTTAATGTCCGGCAGATTTCTTACGAATTGAGTTATGAATATCCTTCCTATTTCTCCCGCTTTTTTCGCAAAGCCGCCGGCATGTCGGCGTTGCAGTTTCGGGCACTGTATAGAAAATGAGTGATAAGGGTAGTAAGACGATAAAGCCGACCGGCATTGAGATGTTAGCGGCTTTGCCAGGCCCATTAAACCCTTTGTTTTATCTTTTGGCGATGATTTAATCCCCAGTTAACCAGGCTTTCCGTAACCGGGAAAACGCTCTGCCCGTATTCCGTTATGGCGTATCGCACGGTAATTGGTTTTGTATCCATCACTGCACGGGAAACAAGCAGGTTGATCTCCAGATCCTGGAGCTCTTTTGACAGCATTTTTGCAGATATGCCTTCGACACCACGCTGGATCTTTTTGAATGTATTGGTTTCACTAATGTGGTTATTCAGGTGACGCATAATCTGTAATTTCCATTTTCCTCCCAATACCTCCAGGCTGTCGCGAATGGCATTTAATTCCTGTTCGCAGGTTGCTTCTGGTTTCTTGTCATCTCCCATTTTTATTGATGGTTAACAAAAGGTTACCGGTTACCATTAGTTAACCGATAACTAAAATAAACTATTTGGCCATAATTTTGGACAATTAATATTCAATAAATCGAAAAAATTGATGAAAAAGCTTGATTACTACGTGTTAGATGTATTTACAGACCAGCGATATAAAGGTAATCAGCTCTCTGTAGTCTATATCGAAAGCGAACTTACTCTCGAACAGTACCATGATATTGCCCGTGAATTTGGCTACTCAGAAACCTCTTTCGTGAATTATTCAACGGAACAAAACGTTTTCAAAGTGAGGTCATTTACACCCGCGAAATTTGAAGTTGCCGGAGCCGGGCACAACCTCCTTGGTGCGGTTTGCCTTGCGTTAATTAAAAAATGGGATATTTTTAAAAATCAAGGTGATCAGCCCTGGGTATTCATAAAAGACACAAAGATACCGGTAAGCATTACCGAAGAGAATGGATTGCCTTATGTTGCCATGAAACAAAAACCGGCTGAAGTAGTCAGAACTGTTCCAATCGATGTGATTTCCGGGGCAGTTGGCTTAAGCATCGATCATCTTGCTCTAAATGATTGGCCAATCAATATTGTGCAAACAGAGGTTCCGCATTTAATGGTACCCGTAAAAGATGTAGAATCTCTTAAAAAAGCTGTTTCGCATAAATCCTTATTGAAAGAAGTATCAGAAAAATTTGGTTTTGAAGGCTGCTATTTATTTACGACAAAAAGTTCAAGCGAAAAATACCTGGCCGAATCGAGATTTTTTAACCCCGGAATGGGCATTGATGAAGATCCGGCTACAGGCACTGCTGCCGGGCCATTGGCAGGATATCTTGAAATACTTGGTTATATCAAAAAAAATCAAAATTTTCTGATCCTGCAAGGGAAATATGTGGAACACCCATCCATCATTCGCGTTAAGGTTGTAGAAGATGGGATCTGGGTCAGCGGTTCCTCTGTTATTGTAATGGAGGGGCAGATTTATTTATAAATTAAACTCGGTCGACATCGTATGAAAGCAATAGTTTTAAAATAATATGGGGGCATTGTAGCAGGAATTGGGTCAGGCCCAATTAGAGTCCAATCAATCAAATGGAAATAAACTGGTTATGGAAATAAATTAGTCGGAATAATTTTTATGAAAGGCCTGATTCCCAAGAGAACCTTTGAATTCACAGGTATCAGCGGATCCAATCTCTCCGGCGTCAATAAAAGGACCAACAGGATCAGCAGCGGGAACAGCGAATACACCACAGTGGGGGCCCAGATATGAAGGGGTATATTCCATCCGGCCGTCGGCCCTGAAGTCACCAGCCAGGTTAGATCATAGCTGACGAACGGTCCGATAAAAAGGGTAAACAAAAGGACAAAAAACTGATTCCTGCTTAAGGTCAGCCGGTTCCTGCAGGCCAGTAGAAAGATGGTTTCTTCTTCTATTTCACGCAATTCCTGCCGGTAAAAGGCTTTGATCGTCGCTTCGTAACACTGTTCAAAATCCTCCTCCTTTTCCAGCTCCTGTTCGATAATAACGCAGACATGATCAAGCAGGTCGTGTTGGAGGCTTTCCAGCCTGACGCCGCGTGCATTGATATCGCCGAGGATAAAATCAATCTGCTGTTCGTTGAGGGAATACATCAGGTCATTTTTGGTTTAATGTCTAACAGGCTGATCATCGTATCCATAAAACTCGCTAATTCCTTTACTTTTTCCCTGGCTTGCGCTTTTCCGGTCGGACTTAAGCTGTAATATTTTCGAATTCGTTTACCGATATACTCGGTTTCGGTAGTGACCAGTTTATCGGCTTCCAGGGCATGCAGGGTCGGATATAGGGCGCCTTCCGTTATCTGAATCCGGTCAAGCGTCAATTCTTTAACCTTTTGGGTGATCTCATACCCGTACATCTTCTTATTATCCGCCAATAACTTTAAAATAATGGTTTTCAAGGTACCTTTTATTAATTCTGTCGAATAGTTCATGATGATGGGTTAAAGTCCGCTAACAAATATACGTAAGATCAGGATGTAGTGTATAAAAGCAGCAGCAGCGTAAGTATACAGCGGACGCTGGCATTAGTGTTGCGAAGCCGTATCATGAGGAATGATTTTGATGAACGGTTTTACCCCGAGCCGGACCCTTGCTTTCCAGGGAATCAGCGGATCGAATCTGGCAGGGGTTATATAAAGAATCAATAAGGTCAATAGCGGCAGGAGACTGTTGATCAATGTGTCCTCCCAAATACCGGAAAATGTGTTTATCCTGGCGTCGGATGGATTATCCTTTTGATAACGAACCGGAATGGGGTCCCCGACATGAAATTTCCTGCCGCCACCGTTAAAAAATACCGAATCGTTGGCCGCCTTGAAGATGATCACCAGGTGCTGGGTGACATTGCCCTGCATCTCCAGCGTATGTCCCACGAACCACCCCCGGCCGGTGGCTTTTCCTGAGTGGATCAGCCACAGGAACCTCGGCACATAAAAAGGGCCAAGCAAAAGGATCAGCAACACAAGGAAGAATTGATTTCTGGTCAATAGCATGGCTTACCGGCTGAAAAATGAGTTGAATGCGGTTGACTATGCTAATATACATAATTGCCAGATGCATTTCAAATAAATGCATAAAAGTTTATTCGAAACCGGGGAACGTTAATTTACAAATCATTTAATCCCTTCCCATCGAGAATTGGCGGAATACATTTCTCAATCCTGGCCTCCCGGGTTTTGGATTGTTTGGCTGCGGAAAAATAAAGAAGGTATGCTCTTTGCCGTCCTGGCGTCAATGCATGAAAAGCTGTTTTCAAGCCACGGACTTTATCTAATTTCTTTTGGAATTCCTCAGGAATGTCGAATTCTGTACTCTTTTTTAACTTCGCTTTCAACCCCGCTTTTTCCACTTCAATGGCCTGATAAATATAGGCTTTCAGAGTCACCTCCATCTTAACTATTTCCCGGACATTGGTGAAGCGGATCTGGCGGGCTACCTGTACATTCTTCGTTTGTTGAATGAGAATTCCATGCGTATCCTTTAGCAAGACGCCTTTGAAAAACAAAAACGCACAGTATTCTTTGAACACATGTACTAATACGATGTTGCTTTTCTGAAACAAGTAGCAAGGACAACCCCACTTCAATGCTTCGGTCAGTCCACAGTCCAGCGCCATCGTTCTTAATTTCTTGATTTCATCCTGCCACTTGGTTGCTTTATCAAAATAAAAATCAACCTTGGGATTCATGCTATTCATGGATTAAATTTAACTGAAAATAAGTTTTCTGGAAACTCGGGATTAATATCGCAATGACGCTTTCTTTTTTCCATTGTTAAATTATTTTAAAGTGAGTAATACTTCCTGTAACCGGTTATGTGCCATGTTGATACCTTGAGCGAAGGGTAACTGAAGCAGTTGGTCTCTTAGTGCAACCGATTCATATATTACATGCATATTCAGCTTGCTGGTGTTGTCTGTAAGAGGCTCAAATTCATATACCTCTAGTTGCACACCAAAAGGCGCATTCTCCAATTCAAACGTCCTTGTTATTTTCTTGTTGAGGCTAAACTCGTGGATTACCCCGTTTGAACGAAATACCACTTTTCCCTCCGCGTCGGTTGACTCCAATTGATAACTGCCGTGCTTTTTACCTTCAAATTTCAGCACTTTAGCCATTGCATATGGGTTAGACATCCATTGCTCAATAATGTCTGGTTCAGCATGTGCCCTGAAAAGTAATTCCAATGGTAAATCGAATTCCCTTGTTATAAATAAATCTTGTTTGCCGTCTTCGGCATGGATTTTCGTTTTCTGTTCCATTGTATTTTATTTTTTTTGTTGGTATTGTTTCATGATAGTTTCCAGTTTATTAAACCTGTCATCCCACATTTTGCGGAATGGTTCGATAAAGTCGGCTACTTCTTTCATTTTTTTTGCATTGATGTGATAGTAAATTTCCCTGCCGTTCTGTTTTGGGGCAAGTAAATCGCACTCAGTGAGTATTTGCAAATGCTTGGATACAGTCGGTCTTGCCGTGTCAAAGTTTGAGGCTATTGCACCTGCTGTCATGGATTGTGAGGCTACCAGCAGCAGTATTGCCCTCCTTGTCGGGTCAGCGATGGCTTGAAATACATCTCGTCTTAAATTCATTGTGTAGCTATTAGGCTACAAATATAAGAGTAGTTATTTGACTACACAAATTTTTTTGAATAAACGATTGCCCCCTTTCCTACAGCGGGTTTTATAGCAATTTCTGAAAGTGAAAACCCAGGATGGCATAGCCCTCGTTGAAGTAGAACTTATGTGATTTGCTGTTTTGGACAAAAGTATTCAACTCGATTGTTTTGCAGCCATGTTGAATGGCCCATTGATGAATACAGCTGAAAAAATATTTTCCGATGCCTTGACTGCGTATTTCGGGTTCAACGACTACATTGTCGACCTCAAGTTGTTTGCCTGAATAAAAGCGAACTGTGATCCAGCCATTGCATATGGCGACGAGTCTCCCGGCCTGCCAGAGACCAAAGCAATGATAGGTCGGTAAATCAAACATCTCCGCCAGGTAGCTGCTAAATAAGGCGGCATCCATGCCGGGGTGCAGTTTGTTGGCCAGCGGAACAATGATGGCGCTGTCGTCTCGGCTCAATTCCCGAAATTCCATAATAAGCAAAGTTTTAGCGAATATAATAATTAGTGGACAACTGGTTTTACAACATCTTGCGCTCCTCTGATAAAATGAATTTCTCTTTCCAGTTCTTCTTTTAATTCTTCCGGTGTGGGAAGAACCATTGTATATTTTGAGGCAAAAATTTGCTTGCTTTCGTCCAAAACACTATACTTAACCAATGCTTGATCTTTTTCTGCACAAAGGATGATGCCAATCGTAGAGTTATCCCCTTCTGTTGTGTGTAAATCCTCAAACATTCGGATATACATATCCATCTGGTCAATATCCTGATGCGTTAATTCACCCAGTTTGAGATCTTATGCGCAGTGCGGTCTTGAGATAATTCCGGAACATAACCTTTTGCTTATATTTTTTTCACGAATATCGACCCATCAAATTGCTCGAGCTTCCACTGGCCATCGGTCTTGGCCAACGTCAACATATAGCTATCCCAAACTACGGTACCGGGTTCCAAAGAGTCCAGCATGATCTTTCTCAGGGGGCCGCGATCGATCTCCGGCCGCGACGCTTCCTCATTCGGATGCTCATGTTCGTCCATGACGATAGTGGCATGCATATCCATGATGCGCACTAGCTCCGCTCCAGGCAGGTAATGGGCTCTAAAAGCATCTATCAAGCCCGCCGCCCGCAGCGCTTTCAATCCTGATTCATCATGGAGGTCCAGCGTGGTTCCCTGCACCCTCGCATCCTTGTTCACATCTCTTTCGTATACGGTTACCCTGGCGCCGCGCAGTTGCAACAGCCTCGCTAATGTCAGCCCGCCGGGACCTCCGCCTACGATGGCGATTTGTTTGTTGTGGAGGTTATTCACCTCTAACCGATTATCATTCATTTCCTTAGGCTTAAATTGTTTTGATCACCCTGCAAGGATTGCCTGCTGCAAATACGCCATCGGGAATGGATCGGGTCACAACACTTCCGGCGCCAATGGTGGTATTCTGGCCGATCGTCACATTGGGACAGATGATCGTCCCGCCGCCAATCCATACATTGTCCCCGATGATGATCCGGGCGGCCAGTTCAGGCCCCTTGATGCGCTCAGAAGCCTTCAGCGGATGATAGGCGGTATAGATCTGCACGGAAGGCCCGAATTGAACATTGTCACCAATCGTGACCAGGGCACAATCCAGGATCACACAGTTGAAGTTCATATAGAAATTTTTGCCCACCAGTATATGCTTACCATAGTCACAGTAGAATGGCGGCTCTATATTGGCATTTAAACACCTGCCCAGCAGTTGTTGCAGGATGGCCGTTTTACTTTCCCGGGTTGCCGCAGTCAATTGATTATACTGATGCAAGAGTTGCCGCGCGTTTGCTCTCATACTGGTCAACTGCTCGGCTGACGCATCATATAATTCTCCATCCAGCATTTTTTGTAATTCCGTCTTCATTAATGTGCTAAATTTACATCATCTCATGCTCCCAACATCCATCACCACCAGTCTTTTCATTGATCATCTCGTCCTGACCATCCAGGATATTCGTAGATCGGCAGCCTTTTATTCGACAATCTTCGGCGAGCCCGCCTTCCGGAACGAAGGATCGGTCATGTATGACGTAGGACCAACCAGATTGTTTCTGACTTTACCCCACGGCACCCCCCTGCCCAATGATAGGTTCGATCCTAAAAGGATCGGCCTCGAACATTTCGCCATCGGCATCGCATCAGTCGAAGACCTGAAAGAAATCGAAAAAGTCCTGAACAAAGGCTCCATCACCCACAGCGGCATCCACATCGACAGTCATAGCGGGAAAGAAAAGATTTGGCTGGATGACCCCGACAAAATAAGAGTGGAATTTTTCATCCGGTAACCGGCTTTCACGAACATCCGTCATCCGCCGCATAGCCGGGCTTGACCTTGCCTTCCGCAATAAATCGTTGCAGGGTAGGGCGCCGTTCGGGCTCGCCGTCATAATGCGGGCAAAAGCTCACCCCGATGATACCGAGACAGGGAATGACATTCAGGGACCCCGGCCAGCTATCGGTGATGCATTGCTCGAACCAGCAATTGCCGCCGCCCATCGCAATGACCTGCTTTTTTATCATATGAGGACTATTTTCTGCCCGAAATACGTGAATCTTTATTAATTTGTCATTTATGGCACGTCTATTTTTCTTTCTCCTCCTGCTGACCGCATGCTCGGCCAACCCGTACAAAGCCACCAACAAGGTCTACAAGCAACAGGCCCGGGATTACTCCCGTATCATCAGCCAGGCGCCCCTCACTACCGGCGCCGACTCCGTGCCGGTAGCGCCCTATTGGGTCGGCACGATCAATTTCAACCTGCGCAAACCTAATTTCGTCATTATCCACCACACGGCCCAGAACAGCTGCCCGGAAACTTTGCACACCTTCACGGTTACCCACACCCAGGTCAGCGCCCACTATGTCATTTGCAGGGATGGTACCGTCCATCATATGCTGAATGACTATTTACGCGCTTGGCAGGCTGGCGCCAGTAAATGGGGAAATGTAACGGACATCAACTCTATCTCTATCGGCATCGAGCTCGACAACAACGGATTCGAGCCCTTCGCCGATGCGCAGATCAATAGCCTCCTGCATTTGCTGACCAGGCTCAAGGCCGACTACAACATTCCCACGGCCAATTTTATCGGTCATGGCGATATTGCGCCAATCCGCAAGAACGATCCCAGCTCTCTCTTCCCCTGGAAAACACTGGCCGATAAAGGATTCGGCTTATGGTATAATGATACCACCGGCATCTCCGTCCCCGATAACTTTAGCAGCACGATGGCCCTCCGGCTGATCGGCTACGATATCCGGGACAGCAGCGCGGCCGCCCTGGCCTTCAAAAGACATTTCGAACAGGATACCACCCGCACCTGGGGCGATCCCGACAAAAAAGTCCTTTATACCCTCTATCAACGGTATGAATAGCGCACGCCTGTCGCGTCAAAATACCTCCCCTACATTGACCGCTATTCCTCCCCCTGACCCGGGTAACCCAAAGCCATAGTCCACGCAGATATTGGTCCCCGAATTCTTATTCAGCTTGATCCGGATTCCTGCCCCATAACCCGGAGCGATGCTCGTAAACTGGCTGGCTAGGTTCTTGGTAAAAGCCTGGGCATTGGCAAAGATCACCATACCGAACATCCCGTTCCTGCTGAGGGTGATCCGGTCCTCCGCTTCCAGGTACGTCATATCGGAGCCCCGGAACCTCCCCTGGATATACCCCCGGCCGGTATTGAACAGATCGTCCCAGCCCGTACTGGGTAGTAAAAGATAAGGCGTTTTTCCCCCTACGCTCCTCCAATCGAAACTCCACAGCGCCAGCACATTCCTGTTGTCCGGTCTCAACGCAAAATACTTTCGCACATCGATCTGCATGTTGCCCCAGTTACCCTGGCTGCCCAAAGATTCCAGGCTGCGGTGATAGACGGCGCTGGCATACCATCCGTTGAAGGGATTGGCAGCATTGATCCTGGAGTCGTACAGCACTCTCACGACCGGACCGGAACCTTCTTCCGTCGGCGTCAGTCCATAGCGCTGAAAGCTGGTGATGATACCCGGCGGCGGGTTTACCTCCTGGATCTTGTAGAGGTAGTCGAAATAATAGCCCAACCCCGCATACAGATTGCGGGCCACGCGTCGGAGAATGGTCGTATGTATCTTTACATAACGGAAGTCAATGGTATAACCGTCGGAATAATTGCTGTGGCCCCCCAGCCCATAAGTCGTAGAGGGATATTTCATGTACCGCCAGTCGGCAATGATATTGTATTTGTCACCTTTCGTCCACAAGCTGGCATAACTTTGAGCAATGATCTGGTCGTACTGGGAATAAGTAAAGCTGGAAAGGATATCCGACTCTTTCGATTCCAGGGGTTTCCCCGTATAGAAATCCAGCCTGTCGCTCAGGACGGCCGCTGTCCCGGTCACCTGGGTATACCCGACAGCAGGGAAAGGAGAATTGTAAACGGCCCCATCTTTAAGATGGGTATCCCTGCCACCTTTAAACAGCTTGTCATAAGTATCGATCAGATCCCTCTCCCTCGCCAGGTCCGATGAATCCTTACGCGTAAGCAGCGCCGCCCCTGAACTCGCCGCCTCTGAACCCGTCTGCCCTAAACCGGCCCCCATGCCCGCCCATAAAAAATACAGCAATAACAGGATGCCTTTTCTCCTGGGCTGTCCAAATACATGAATAATCAGCTGCATCCGTTAATTGTTGTGGGTTTGACCTGATTTTTTCCGCATCGTTTAGCGGATAGAATTTCCTAACCTATTGTTAACATTTAGCTGAACAGCTGATTGATCGTGGCATAGGTAACGGTATCGGCGGCAAAGGTAAACGTTCCTTTCTGGCGGATCTCTTCTGCCGCCCGCAAAAATGACCCATAGGCTACCCGCGCGAGCGTTGATCCCAGGCTGATCCTCTTTACGCCCAGACCGGCCAGTTCATCCAGCGAGAAATCGCCCTGCCCCATTAGGACATTCACCGGCCGCGGCGCCACCGCCCTGACAACGGCGTCGATCTCCTCCCGCGTTTTTAATCCCGGTGCATAAAGCACATCGGCGCCGGCATCGGCGTATGCCTCCAGCCGGCGGATCGTATCCTTCAAATCGGGATGGCCATGGATCAGATTTTCAGCTCTTGCCGTCAGCAGGAACGAGAAAGGCAGCGTTCGGGTTGCTTTCACCGCAGCCTTGATCCTTTCCACCGCAAGATCGTGTGGATAGATAGGATCATCCGGGCGCCCGGTCGCATCCTCGATGGAACAACCGGCCAGGCCTGCTCTGGCAGCCAGTAAAACCGTTTCTGCGCAGGCTTCGGGATCGTCGCCATACCCGTTTTCCAGGTCTGCCGACACCGGCAACGGCGTCGCATTGACAATATCATGTGCATTGTTCAATGCCTCTTCCCGGGTAACGACGCCCTGCCCATCCGGGCGGCCCAGCGAAAAAGCCAGCCCCGCACTCGTGGTGGCCAGTGCTTCGAATCCCAGCTGTGCGAGCATTTTTGCCGAACCTGCATCCCATGGATTCGGAATGACGAAAACACCCGTTCGCTCGTGGAGTTTTTTGAAGGCTTCCGCCTTTGTTACTTGTGAAGGATACACAAAAGAGTATGTTGGCGGTTAAGCCGACAAGTTACGGCTATTGGCTATCTTTATAAAAAAATAACGATGATAGCATTTCTGGGCATGGGTCTTCTGGGGACAAACTTTGTCCGGGCCATGATAAAAAAAGGTAGCAGAGTACAGGTGTGGAACCGGACATTTGAAAAAGCCGCGGCTTTGGAACAATACGGGGCCATAGTATGCGCTGATATAACGGCCGCCGTGAAGGACGCAGCCGTCATTCATCTCGCCCTCAGGGACGATGCCGTCGTCGACGAGATCCTGGAAAAGGCCGGCCCCGCCTTACAACCGGGCGCTATCGTTATAGACCATACCACCACCTCCGTAGAAGGAGCCATCGAAAGGACCCGCAGCTGGAAACAACGCGGATTTACGTATGTCCATGCCCCGGTATTCATGGGCCCTCCCAACGCACTGGACAGTAGTGGCTATATGTTGGTGTCCGGTGATCAGCAGGTCATCGCTTCGTTGGAACCGGCGCTGGCTAAGATGACCGGGAAAGTCATCAATTTCGGTGCGGAAACAGGCCGCGCCGCAGGCATGAAGTTACTGGGCAACTGCTTCCTCGTAGCCTTTACCTCGGGCATCGCTGATACCCTCTCCCTGGCCAAAGCATTGAAGATACCCGTCAGCGATATTTCCATGTTGTTCGATTCCTGGAATCCGGGCGCCGGATTACCCGCACGGCTGAAAAGAGTAGCCTCGGGTGATTACGACACACCGTCCTGGGAATTGAACATGGCAAGAAAAGATGTGGGCTTGTTCTTGCAGGAAGCACAACAGGGAGGCACTACATTGGCCGTGATCCCCGCCATCGCTAATGAGATGGACCGATGGATTGCCAAAGGACAAGGCAACAAGGACTGGTCGGTCATCGCCAAAGACGCCGTTTCCTAATCGCCACAGGAATGGATCCGCTTAGAATAAACTTAGTAGCCGGCCCCTCCGTGCAATGACGTACTTTTATCGTTATTCATCAACGATTCAAGCCATGTCAAATCGCAGAAAATTCTTACAGCAGCTTGGGCTGAATTCCGCAGGTCTGCTGATCCTGCCAGGCCTCCGTCCATTTTACCCGGCCTCCTCCCGTGGCGCTTTCCCGAGCGTCACCTCCTACGGCCCCTTCGCCCACAACCCCTCCTCCCGCGGCTCCGGCCCCTTCCCCCGCAGCACCCCCGAACAGCAAGGCATCGCCTCGGCTTCCATCCTGGACTTTCTCGCCGCCATCAAATCCGGCGGCCAGGAATTTCACAGTATCATGATCATCCGACATGGTCATGTGGTGGCGGAAGGCTGGTGGTCTCCGTTCACCAAAGACGATCATCAACAGTTATATTCCCTGAGTAAAAGCTTCACCGGCACCGCCATCGGCATGGCCGCCGATGAAAAAAAGCTCTCCATAGACGATCCCGTCATCTCATTCTTTCCTGACGACCGGCCGGCCACGATCAGCGATAACCTGGCCGCGCTAAAAGTACGGCACCTGCTCAGCATGTCGGTCGGCCAGGCGAAAGACTCTATCCTTACCCTCGAAGCTACCCCCGCCGGTACGCGCTGGGAAAAGACCTTCCTGGAATTGCCGGTCGTATACGAGCCCGGTACCCGCTTCCTCTACAACTCCGGTTCCAGCTATATGCTCAGTTCGATCGTTAAAAAGGTCACCGGCATACCGGCACATGAATACCTCAAACCCCGGCTGTACGATCCCCTCGGCATCACCGGAGCAACCTGGACGGAAAATGCGGAAGGCGTCAATATGGGCGCGTCGAACTTGCGCATCCGCACCGAAGATATCGGCAAGTTAGGCCAGCTCTACCTGCAGAAAGGATCGTGGAATGGCCAACAACTAGTCAGTCAGGAATGGGTGGCCATCGCAAGCAAAAAGGAGATCGACACCGGAACCGGCAACGGTTCATGGAGTGCCGGCTACGGCTACCAGTTCTGGATGAACCCCATCGGCGGCTTCCGGGCCGACGGCGCCTACGGGCAATACAGCATGGTCTTTCCGGATAAGGATACCGTCGTCGTCATCACCAGTGAGAGCGCCGATAAAGAAACGACCATGCACACTGTATGGGATCATCTATACCCCGCACTGACGGATAATGCCACGCTGCCGCCCAATGCTGCAGACCATGACAAACTGCAGCAGAAGCTGAAATCGCTGACCCTGCCGCCGCCGCAATTCAATCCGCAATCGCCGTTGGCGGCGTCCATATCGGGGAAGAAATATCTGTTGGACAGTAATCCGTTCAACGCCAAAGCCGTATCCTTCCGGTTCGACGGCCATAAAACGATCTTCACGCTCATGGAAGACGGCCGGCCGGATATCGTCATCACCTGCGGCAGCAATGACTGGATACTGAAAGGCAACCGCAAACCCTCCGCGCATTCCCTCTTCTCCCTGCGGCGCATCGACTTTGATTCACCGGTGGCCGCCAGCGCCGGCTGGAAGGACGATCATACGCTCGTCCTCACCTTCCGTTATGTAGAGGCGATACACGGTGATACCTTTACCTGTATATTCGATGGAGACCAATTGAGAATGCAGTTCATGTTCAGCGGAGCCCGCATGGACAAGCGGCCAGACGACCGCCAGGATATCACCGGTAAGGTACAGGGCTGATCGCCTACAGCCTCCTGATCTTGATATCTTTCAACCACACCTTCTGCCCATGGTGCTGGAACATAATGTACCCATCCGTAGACTGCGCAAAATTGGGATTATTCTTAAACTTGCTTTTGGCGATCAGCGCCTTCAGTTGTTCCGATCCCAGATCGTATTCGACTACCTTTACCCCATTCAGCCAGTTCTCCACATGACCATGATTGACGATCAGCTCAGCCGTATTGAATTCCCCCACCGGCTTCAGCACCTTCCCCACCGGCGCAATCAGGTCGTACATTGAACCCGCGCTGCGTATCGCTGCCGTGTCGTTGAAGCCTATATCATCCAATATCTGCATTTCCGGGTTATCCAGCCAGTTCGGGCTGTTGCCATTATGCGATTGATGCGCGGATTTTTCCTGCACGTAATAGAACACGCCGCTGTTGCCGCCCTTCGACACTGCCCATTGCAGGGACAGTTCGAAATTCTTGTACTTCTTCCTCGTCAGGAAATCGACGTTGGGAACATCCGTCTGTGCCACCAAGGCGCTATCCTCTACCTTCCAGGCCTGGCTGGGGAAAGTATCCATCATATACCCCCGCAAAGCCGCGACCGACGTGCCTTCGAACAGGTAGACCCATTTACCCTTTTGCGCATGCCCCGCGACGGCCATCATCGACAGACAGACCAGTAAGACAGCAATACGTTTTGTCATAGCGTCATTATTTAGACCGAAAATTTACTCAATTAATCCTGCTTCCGCCTTACCCATTTTAAAGTGAGCCACTAAACTCTTGCTAAACTCTCTGCGCAGTCACAGTGGCCGTTTCCACACCCGCGGCCGGCTCCTGGCCCGAACTCCCCACACCCACCTGCGTATGAATATAAACCTTCGCTTCATGCTCCTGCCCATCATCCGTCAGGGCCAGCGTATCGCCCTTGCCCAGCCGATTATCCATCTCCCACCACGACCCCGCCGTGTTGTCGGGCTGAAAGACCGTGATCCGGTAGGTAGATCGCCCATACCGGTAGACGACCGTAATGGAAGGCCAGTCTAAAGGAAAGCATGGTTTGAAACACAGTTCATCGGCCTTCAACTCCATACCCAGCAGCGATCCCATGATGAATTGATACATCCAGCCGGAAGAACCCGTATACCACGTCCAGCCACCCCTTCCCTGATGCGACTCGTTGGCATACACATCCGCCGCCATCACATAAGGCTCGGTCTTGTATACCTGGATGGCCGCAGAATTCGACCCGTGACGCAAAGGCTGGATCATGCTGAATAATTCCCAGGCCTTCTCCCGCTCGCCCAACGCAGCAAAGGCGATCAATGTCCAGATAGCGGCATGCGAATACTGACCGCCGTTCTCCCTTACCCCCGGCACATACCCCTCGATATACCCCGGATGCAGACCATGCCCGTTAAAGGGCGGGTCCAACAGCTGGATCAGCCCGATATCCCTCCTGACCAGGTACTTGTCCAGGGAGGCCATGGCCGTTATGCTTCTTTTCTTATCCGCAGCGCCGGACAACACAGACCAGCTTTGCGCGATCGCATCGATCCGGCACTCGTTGTTCTCCTTCGATCCTAATGGCGTTCCATCATCGAACCAGGCCCGCAGATACCACTCGCCGTCCCAGGCTGACGCTTCTATGCCCGAACGCAGCTCAGCGGCCTCTGTCTCGCAGGCCGCCGTAAACACCTCGTCGCCAAAATCTTTCGCTACTTCCGCAAACCGCATCAGCACGTCGTACAGGAAAAAAGCCAGCCATACGCTTTCGCCCTGACCTTTCAGCCCCACCTGGTCCATCCCGTCATTCCAGTCTCCCGACCCCATCAGCGGCAGCCCATGTTTACCGAATTGAAGACTGTGTTTGATGGCCCGAACGCAATGCTCGTACAACGTACCGCTCAAATTACCACTGACCGGCAGGTCATACAACGACTCTTCACCGGGATGCAGCAGCCGGCTCTCCAGCCAGCCTACCGTCACTGATAAGACAGCCGTATCTCCCGTGGCGGCGACATATCGCGAGACAACATAGGGCAGCCACAGCATATCGTCACTGCAACGCGTCCTGACGCCTCTGCCCTCCGGCGGATGCCACCAATGCTGCACATCCCCTTCCGAAAACTGCCGGGAGGCGCTTAATAATATTTGTTCCCGCGCGATCGCCGGCCGGATCGCCAGTAATGCCAGCACATCCTGCAACTGATCCCTGAACCCGAACGCACCACCCGATTGATAAAATCCGCTGCGGGCAAATATCCTGGCAGACATAGTTTGATAAGGCAGCCAGCCGTTCGCCAGCAGATTCAGCGCGGGATCGGGTGTGTCGACCTGCACCGCGCCCAATACATCCCGCCAATAGTCCTTTACCCCCTGCAGGGACCGCATCACCGCCTCTCTGCCCGCAAACTGACCTATCATAGCCTGGACCATGCCTAAATTTTCTCCGTTTCCCAACTGGAAGATCACCTCTTTCTCAGCCCCGTCTAACAAGTCGAACCTGACCTGCAAGGCAGCGCAGGGGTCCATGCCCGCGCCGGTCCTGCCGGAGAGATTTTTCCGGCGCATCGCCTGCGGATTCCCGGGCCGCCCGTTCCGGCCGATGAATTCCGTACGGTCCCCGGTCACGCTCAACCCGCTGCCATCGGTCTTGAAATAAGTGACCCTGTCGGTAAATGGCGTATTATAGCGATTCCGGATCAGCAATGCTCCGCTGAGGGGATCCTGCTCCGAAGTGATATGCATGGCCGTTTTTGGCCGGGTATCGCCCATAACGATTTCCATGCATCCTGTGGCTGACATCTTCCGCTCCCGGCCTGAATGGTTGACTATCTTCAGTGCGATGAATTTGACCGGCAAAGCCTTATCGACAAAGACAGTGCATTCGCTGGAAATTCCCTGTTCCGTATGTTTGAAAAGGGTATATCCAAAGCCATGCGTCGTGATATACGGTGTCGCCCCCCGCGCCGGGAAGGGCATGGGCGACCAGAAAAGCCCCGTCTCCTCGTCCCGCAGATAAAACGCCTCACCTCCGCTGTCGGATACGGGATCGTTACTCCAGGGCGTAAGCCGGTACTCGTGTGCATTCACCACCCAGGTATACGCAGAGCCGCTCTCGGAAACCACCGTCCCGAAATTCGGGTTCGCGATCACATTCACCCAGGGCGCCGGGGAAGTGGTCTTCTTATCCGTGATGATCGTATATTCATTACCGTTCGACCCAAAGCCGCCGGTGCCGTTGAAAAAGGTCAGCCCTTCCGGCAGCACTGCCGCTTCGGAGAGAGGCTGTGCCATCACCGGCTTCACCTTCAGCTCTGCCGGCATCGCCTTTTCCTGGTAATGCCCGTTCACCTGCTCCGCTAAGGTTCCCTTGTTATCATAGATGATCACCCGGGCAATGCTTTCAAAAAGGATCCGGTCTTCCGAAGAGATCTGGTCCGCCGTCCGGACAAAAATGCTGCCCCCCCGGCTATTGCCAACCGCATTGCCTCCTTCCATGGTCGTCAGCCCCAGGATCTGTTCCTGCAGCGCCTGCCGGTAGCTGCCATACGTCTCATTCCAGATCACCAGGTCCGCCGCCAGTCCCTTCAGCCGCCAGTAGGTATGCGCTTGCACCATTTGACGTACCAGCTCTATGCTCTCCTGGTCGTAGATATGCAATAATACGATGGGCAGATCGCCGGAGACGGAATGGCTCCAGAGCCCCGACTGCCCCCTGGCATTGCTCAGGATGACGGCAGCATCGGCCCGCAAGACAGGGTTGGCATAGATAACGGAAGCCGCCAGCTGATCGTACAATTGCGCATCCACCTCCGCGGCATTGATCTGACGCAACAACACCTGGTTGTGCGTCCACGATAGATCTACGGCGCGTTTTTTCAGGTGCGGGTCCCGGTATTTATTCATCAGCCCCTCGCAGGCCTCCCGTGTTTCACTGATCCCATAGATCATGTCGATGGTCGCCGTCTGGTTGGGCTTGATCGTGATCCGGCAACGGATGGACAGGATAGGGTCCAGTACCGCGCCCTGTTTGCCCGACAGCGTCTCATCGTCCATCGCCTGCGGATGGACCAGCGTTTTTCCCCTGCCGGTGAACTGCATCCTGTCCGTTTCATAAGATTCGGCCTCTACCGTAGTACCGTGCACATCCATCAGGTGGAACAGCCACGGCGGCATTTCATCGGCAGATCGCGGCCTGCGCGTGCAAAGGACGGCCCGCTGCTCAGGCAGGATCTCCGTCTGGACAAAAAGATTGCTGAAGGCCGGATGCGCTTCATCCGAGGCCTGGCTCGCCAGGACCATTTCGGCATAGCTCGTGATCTCCAGCACCTTGACGGAATGTGTCCGGTTCGTGATCCTCACCCTTCTCATTTCCATATCGTCTTCAGGCGAGATCACGATCTCCGTTTTGGTATCAATCCCGAAATCCTGTCGCCGGAACTCGACATGCCCCTGGGAATACAATACCTCGTAGCCCCTGGCCGGCTGTAAGGCAGGCTGCGCCGTATTCGACCAAAAACTGCCGCTGCCGACATCCTTGATATAACAGAAAATGCCCCGGTCGTCCCTGGTCGTATCCTCCCGCCAGCGGGTAACCGCTATATCCTTCCACCGGCTGTATCCGCCGCCGGAATTAGTGATCATCACATGATAACGGCCGTTGCTCAGCAACTGTATCTCCGGTATCGGCGTGGCGGGGGTGGTGATCCGCCGTACAGGAATATCCACCGCCGCTGTCTTCACTTCCAGAGGGTCGGTCGTGTGTGCATAGGACGTCATAGCCCTAGGAACGCGCTCCTGCAGTAACAACAACGTCGCCTGAAAACGTAGTTCGGCAGCGAAGCGCTGCTGCATGGGTTTGTTCAGCAGGACATAACCCAGCGACAAGAGGCTCATTCCCTGGTGATGGACCATGAACGAACGCACGATGCTGTAATCCTTGCCCCTCGGCAGCCGCCCGGCCGTATAATCCACGGCTTCGAAAAAGCCGAATTCACCTTCGAACCCCTCTCCGGCCATCACTTGCAGATTGGCACACGCCTTCAGGGGCAGTACCATCAGCGCCAGCATGGTCGCATAAGGCGCAATGACCAGGTCCTCTTTCAACCCGCGCTTCAGCCCGAGGCCCGGCACCCCGAAAGCCCGGTACTGGTAATTCAGGCTCGCATCCACCATATTGTAGGCAGACTCCGAAATACCCCAGGGCACATCCCGCTGCGAACCGTATTCGATTTGCCGTCTGACCATCGCGATGTTGGTCTGGTAGAGTAAAGTATTTTCATAGGCTGGCATCACCAGTTGCGGCATCAGGTATTCGAACATTGAACCGCTCCACGACAGTAGGATGGGATAGCCATCGGGATTGGTCAGCAGCCGGCCCAACGCAAACCAGCTTTCCTGCGGTAGCTTGCCCTGCGCAATACCTGCGAAAACACCTAGCCTCGACTCGGAGGCAAGCAGGTCATAGCTGCTGTCATCCTTTCGCTGCTCCTCCGCGTTATAGCCGATCCTCAGCAACGTCGTCGGTTTGTCATACAGGAAGTCATAGTCGATATTGCTCAATTGCTCGCATTGTCCCGCTAATTGCTCCAGGAGTATGATCCTTTCGCTTGCCAGCCGGCTAGCCTTGGCAAGGCAGGCCCGCATCCGGACGAGCCATTCTATTTCTTCAGGACTGCCGGGCTCATCCTCATACCGATCGATATCCGCCGACAACAACCCGGATAAATCACGGCTCAGTAGCATCGTGGGCATTTGATCGGCAACGGCCAAACGGCTATATCGTTGCGGCACGGGCAACAACTCCAACCAGGGCGCCATTTCAGCGAGGTCCTCCCGGAAAAAGTCGATCTGCTGCGACAGTTTACTCGTCCAGTCATTCATCGTGACACCGTTTTCTTTGTCGTTCACGGTCAGCCCGGCAGCAAGAGCGGCAAGTTTTTCCAGGCGGCTCTTTACATTGAGTATCGATCGGTCTTCTTCGATAGCGATCGTCAATTCCTCCAGTATCCTGACCGTCGAGCCGGACACCTGTTTTTCAGGAAGGTCCCGGATGATCCTGACCGTTGTCCGCAGCCCTTCATAGACCTGGGAGCCGAACAGGGGTTCGCCTGGCAGCGCTAAAAGGCCCTGCCGTAAGGTCAGCAAAAGCCCGATCAGGTTGCCGCTGTCCACGGTGGACACATACCTCGGCGGAAGAGGATATAAGGACCGGGTATCGTACCAGTTGTAAAAATGGCCTTTAAACCGTTCCAGCTGCTCCATGGTCCCCAAAGTGTCCTTGCATCGTTCCAACAATTTCCCCCCGGGGATATAGCCGAAATCGTAGGCCGCCAGGTTGGCCAGCAAAGCCATCCCCATATTGGTCGGCGAGGTGCGGTGGGCAATGACGGCAATAGGCTCCTCCTGGTAGTTGTCGGGCGGCAGCCAGTTATCACCTTCCGTCACGAAATATTCGAAGTAAGACCATGTCTTTCGCGCAGCCTGATGCAGAAAGGCAACCTGTTCCGGGTGCAATCTGGGATCTTCCGATACCCCGGGGACGCTCATCCGCCAGGCGATGGCCGGCGCCAGACTCCATAGGGTCAGTATCGGCATCGCGGCATACCAGGCCGGTTCTCGAAGATAGACCAGCAGGCAGGTGCAGACCAGGCCTGATAAGGGCGCAATCCACATCGATCCATAGGCTGTCGCCAGCGTCCCAATCTTCCGCCGGGACCCGGCGGCAAAGGGCGACCATTCCAATAATTTTTTCCGGGTAACGATCATCCGCCAGTTGGTGCGGACCACGGCATCCGTATAGGTATAGGCCTGATAGGGCAGCACTGTCATGTCAAACGCAAAGCGGATCAGGATATCCCTGACGGATATCACCACCTCGGCTACATGCGCGGGAAAAGTGAGATCCTCCGGCTTGTTGATCAGCTGCCAGCCCGCTCCCAGCAGTAACGGCAATAGCAGCAGCAGAGTGACCACCAGCGTGCCCAGCCAGGGAAAGGGCGACAGGAACCAGCCCATCAACAATAACAGCAGCAGGGACTGCGGCAGAAGGCTCCGCCGCAGATTGTCGAAAATCTTCCACCGGGACAGTGCAGACAGCCTGTTCCTGGTCAGTTTACCATTCGCAGCCGGAACAAAGGGCATCATCCACGAACCGATCTGCCAGTCGCCGCGGATCCACCGGTGATGCCGTTTGACATCCGCACGATATTGCGAAGGATTTTCTTCATACAAGATCACGTCGCTCAGCAACCCCGACCGGGCATAACAGCCTTCCAGCAGGTCATGACTAAGGATGCGGTTGTCGGGGAATACATGGCCCACCGCCTGCTCGAAAATATCGACATCGTAGATCCCCTTGCCGATGAACGAGCCTTCGCTAAAAAGGTCCTGGTATACATCCGACGAGACCCGGGTATAAGGATCGATTCCGGAAAGATCACCCTGCATCCGCAGATACCAGCTGACGGCTGCCTTGGGAATGGCAGAAGCCATCCGGGGTTGCAGGATACCATAACCTTCCGTAACCCTGTTCTTTTTCGGGTTATAGACCGCCTTGTTCAGGGGATGGGCCATCGTCGCAACAAAATGCCATGCCGACTCCCGGGGCAGCTGCGTATCGGAATCCAGCGTAAGGACGTACCTGACCTGCGCCAGGACGCCGGCGCGACCAATGACGACCGAAAAGACATCCCCGCCCCGCCCCCTGATAAAGGCATTCAGCGCCGCCAGCTTCCCCCTTTTCCGTTCATAGCCCATCCATTTCCCTTCCCGGCTATTCCAGGTTCTCGGCCGGTGAAAGAGAAAGAATCTGTCCTCCTCAGGACTCTTATATTTTTCATTCAGCGCCTCGATCCTTTGGCTCGCCAATTCCAGCAATTCCTCATCCTCCGGCAGCGTCTGCGCGGCGGCATCGGGAAAATCGGTCAGCAGCCCGTAATGAAGATGGGGTTCCGGGTTGGCGAGATAACGGATCTCCAGCGCTTCGACCAGTTCCTCGATGTAAGCCGAATCGGTCAGCAGGGTAGGGACCACCACCAGGGTCCGGTACTCGGACGGTATCCCCGTGGAGAAATCCATCCGCGGCAGCAGCCCGGGCCTGACCAGGATGGTCGATAGCCAGTTGACGAGGGAAACGCTTAGCTGGGCCGAGCTCGCAAGACACAACAAGGCCGCCAGTGACCACAGAGGCCAGCCATGGAGCCCATGCCGGTATACCAGCATGAACATCCCGGCCGCCACCGCCACCGTCAGTATGGTGATCGACATCGCATACAGGAACACCGGCGCCCGCCGGCAGAACCTGTCCGCCTTTTGCCTCAACGTATAACGCATGCCCGTAGCCCTTTCCATGGACTCGAGCCCCTTATCGATCAGGTAATAGCCGATATGCCCCAACCTTGCGGCATTCATCCGGTCCTCGCCCGTCCAGTCCCCCGCATTCTCCTTTCCCGCGATGGCCAGCGCCACCGCCCGCCGGGCAACCTCCGTCTCCGACAAAGGACAGGCCTTGGCAGTACCTTCCACCACGTGCCGGTACCTGTCCCGCGTGGCAAAATCCATCAGCGGATAAGTGCCGGCAGGGTCTTGTCTCAATACAGCTTCCACACTACTCAGGTCCTCGACAAAATCCCGCCAGTCCGTCGCACCGATCACCCGCAACGTACCGATGCTGTTCCGGACGGATACCTGGTCACTCGCCTGTTTTTGATTTTCCTGCCGGACCAGGTCATTGCTGGTCATCCCCATTCCCGTCAACTGCTGTTCCATCCAGCTCAACGGCAGCGCCAGCGCCGGTCCCTTACCTTGCAGCTCGCGGGTAAAGCCGGCCACAAAAGCGCTGTTCAATACCGGTTTCGACCTTGCCATATCGGCGATCGTCAGGATCAGATTGCCCGGTTCCTCCTTGACCGTTGTCGTCATCCTGTCCGCCCAATAATCCGCCATGTTACGATCGATCAGGTCCAGCGCGATCTTCCCGGAGATCCTGCGCAGGTTTTCAATCACCCCGAGACGCAGCATGATCGGGATGGCCCACAATTCCCCCAGCGTCAACACGGTGTTTTCCTGGTAGGATCCGATAAAACCGCTGAGGCTCTTTACATCTACCCGGCCATCACTGTGGGAAATGATTTCCAGTACAATATCATAGACGCGCGGCATCCCCGCCGATATGCCTTCCGCCAGACAGGGCAGCGCCTCGCTGTATCCTTTGGGCAAATGCTTCCTGGCCAGGATCATCTGCTCTTCTATAAGATAATAATTATCGAGCAGCCATTCGGCCCCGGGAGTAATGGTCTTGCCGGCACTGATGCTTTCGACCAGCAGGTTACGTACTTCCTCTAATGTTTTTTCATTGGCATCTAGTCTTTTCAGCAGCCGGTCCGCAGCATTGCGCTTCATCAGCTTGTGCGACCGGGCTAACACCTGCCCATGGCTGTTCATCTGGTCCGAACTGTAGAGCTCGGAACGAAAGGGATCTTCTTTTTCATAGCTCGATATCACATTCTCTCCCTGGAAGTACACGCGTAGCCGGGACAATATATCGAAAAGGGTATTGGTGGTGACCTTCATAAATAACAATCTTGTTTGTTCTGCTCGAATTGAAAAAAGCTTAGGCACTCAGCTTTGGGGCTTCCGGAAATCGGTTGGATTTTAGAGAAAGAAAGCGGAAGCGAAAAGATTCCTTCGGAATCTAACGAAGTTACACATTTACCCCCAATTACCCTAAATTGCCGGATCAAAAAGCACCATTCGTATGAGCCATCCCGATACGCATTCCACCACCCGGCCGGCGATGAGAAGATCAGCCGGATCGCTGAAAAATACAATGTCCCGGCCGCCCGGGTTCATCTCGCCTGGCTCCTGCACCGGTCACCCTGGATCCTGCCGATCCCCGGCACTTCCAGGCTCGCCCACCTGCATGACAACCTCGCGGCACGCAACCTCCGGCTGACCCCGGAAGATATGACCTGCCTGGGATAAATCCCTGAAAAAAGGACCCTGTGGCTGACGTATCGGGAAAAGCGTTTCAGCAACTGCGCCTGAGATTTTTTCTTTATATTGCTATATGCACCGCAAGACCCGCCACCATCTCACTGCTTTAATGCTGACCGCCCTGATCACCCTCGCTTCGGGCCGCCCCAACTCCGGTACCCCCGCGCACTCGCCCGGTCCCGGCATTCCCGCGTCCCTGCAGCCGGAAATCGCAAAGGCATTCCGCGCGGTCAACCCGCAATCCATTCGTGCGACGATGAGCTTCCTGGCGGACGACCTGCTGGAAGGACGTCAGCCCGGCGCCCGCGGCTTCGCCATCGCCTCCCGGTATATCCAGACCCAATTCATGGCCCTGGGCCTGCTGCCCGGCGTCCACGGCTCCTATGTACAGCCTGTCCCTCTGAAAAAAGGAGTGTCGATTCCTGATGCCAGCACCATGACCATCGACGGCAGCGACGGGACACAGACACTTACCTGCAATACTGACTTTCTTGTCAGCCCCAACCTCGTCAGCCCCATATCGGAAGTAGCCGCACCGCTGGTCTTTGCAGGCTTCGGCGTCTATGCACCCGAACTGAAATACGATGACTACGGTAACACCGACGTGAAAGGAAAGATCGTCGTCTATCTCGATCAGGCGCCGGCTATCTTCCCTTCCAACGAAAGAGCATACTTTTCTTCCCCTGCAGTCAAATACGAAGAGGCCGTCAGACGCGGCGCGGTAGGCATCATCACGCTGCCTATGCCCGAAGGGCGGATATCATCCTGGGAGGCATCAGTAAGAAGAATGACACAGGGGTCATTTCGCTGGGCCGATGATGCAGGCCGGGCACAAAATACTTATCCGCAACTGAAAGTGATAGCGGCACTGAATCCCTCCCGGGAAGAACGGCTCTTTTCCCTCTCGGGTAAAACCTGGGCGGACGTCCTCGGCAATGCCAGAGCAGGCCGGCCTCAGTCCTTTCCGCTCAACCGCTCGGCCGATATGAAAGTCACCACCACGGTCAGCGATATCCAAAGCTCGAATCTCATCGGCGTGATCCCCGGCAGTGACCCGGTGCTCAGGGATCAGTATGTTGTCTACGCAGCCCACCTCGATCATTTTGGCATCGGCACGCCGGTCAAAGGGGATTCTATCTATAACGGCGCGCACGACAATGCGTCGGGTGTAGCTATCCTCCTCGAAATTGCCCGCGCCTTTCGAAACCTGCCCACCGCACCGCGCCGCTCGGTCATCATTGCTGTCGTTACCGGCGAGGAATACGGGCTCCTCGGCTCGGATTATTTCATCAATCATCCTACTGTTCCGCAGGCCGGCATCGTCGCCAACCTGGCCCTCGACATGCCCTTCTTCTTCCATCCTGTACTGGATATCGTTCCTTATGGCGCCCAGCATTCCAGCCTGTCACGACAAGTGACGGCAGCGGCGGATTATATGCACCTGAAGATCGGCCCCGACCCCTTTCCCGACCAGGTCGTATTCATTCGCAGCGATCACTACAGCTTTATCCGCAAAGGCATTCCTGCCCTGTTTATAAAGAGCGGATTTATGACCGTTAGCAGCGACACCGTCGACCGCAGCCACTCGGACGTAGACTGGCGGCGGACCACCTATCACACCCCACAGGACGATATGAGCCAGGCCTTCGATTTCGACGCCGCCGCTACCCACGTCAAACTTAACTTTCTGATCGGCCTGCTGATCTGCCAGGACAATAGCCGCCCCGCCTGGAACAAAGGCGATTTCTTTGGCGGCAGGTTCGGCCATCCTAACTAACTTCGTATCATCGATGGCCAATCCTTACATATCCCTGCTCCGGACAGCCTGGCATTATGCCCGCCACGAACGGAAAAAATATGTCCTGGTCTATGTCATGTTCTTCTGCGCCAATGCCACCTGGTCGCTTAACCCTATCCTCTTCGGCTGGTTCATCGGCAGGATACAGCAGGATACCAGGCACATCCTGCATTATGCAGGGCTTTATGTAGCAGGCTATATCGGCATCAAATTCGTCCAATGGTGCTTCCACGGTCCTGCCCGTCTCATGGAGCGTACCCTGGCCTTCCACCTCAGCCGTAACTTCCTCCAGGAAAAATATCACCAGGTACTCCACCTGCCGGTCAAATGGCAGCAGGACCATCATAGCGGTTCGACGATCAACCGGGTCCGCAAAGCCTATGAAGCCCTCCGTGAATTCTTCGATCGCGGGTTCATGTACGTCTACGCCTTGACTAAATTTATCTTTTCCGTCATCGCCATTCTCTACTTCTCCCCGCTCTTCGGCGCCCTCGCCGTCATCATGGGCATCGGAACGATCTTCATCATCCGCCTCTTCGATAAGCCTTTTGTCAAGGCCCTGGATGAAGTCAATGAAAGCGAACATATCGTTTCCGCCACTCTGTTCGACAGCCTTTCGAATATCATGACGGTCATCACCCTTCGACTGGAAAAGAGCATGGAGACAGGCCTGCTGCATAAAGTGCAGCAAATTTTCCGGCCCTTTCGGCGTAGCGCCCTCATCAATGAATGGAAATGGTTCATCGCCGAAATGATGATCGTGTGCATTTACGGATTGATCGCCTTCGGCTATGTATACCAGCATTGGACACCCGGCAAAATATTCCTCATTGGTGGGCTGGTCACACTGCTGGGCTATGTCAACCAGTTCACCAGCGTATTCCAGGATATCGCCTGGCAATACACCGATATCGTTCAGTACAATACCAACGTGCATACGGCCAACCTCATCAGCCAGGCCTATGCCCGGCAACATCGTGCCGACAGACCCGACGGGCTGCCGGAGAGCTGGCGCTCGATCGATATCCGGCAACTGAACTTTTCCCACCGGCTTACCTACGACGCCGGCCAACATGCTCAAAGCCTGCACGATCTTACATTCACCATCAGAAGAGGCGGGCGGATAGCCCTGATAGGGGCCAGCGGCAGCGGCAAGAGCACCCTCCTGGCCCTCTTGCGGGGCCTTTACCTTCCCGAGCCGGGCATAGAAATTAGCGTCCAAACATCCGGGCCGAAGACGCCCGCCGCCTCCCCCGCCGCGTCCGCCTCCAGCTGGCTCGAGCGCCTCAATGAAGACGTCACCCTCTTCCCCCAGGAACCGGAGATCTTCGAAAATACCCTGGCCTATAATATTACCCTCGGCTTGCCCTTCAGCGACGAAGAGATCATGCAGGTCTGCGAGTCCGCTCACTTTACCGAAGTCATCAGCCAGTTGCCGCAGGGATTACAATCGGATATTCGCGAGAAAGGCGTCAACCTCTCGGGTGGACAAAAACAACGCCTGGCCCTGGCCCGCGGCATCCTGGCCGCCCGCGACAGCGGCATCGTCCTGCTGGATGAACCCACCAGCAGCGTCGATCCACGCACCGAAGCCCTCATTTATGAAGGACTCTTCCAGGCATTCTCCGACAAAGCAATTATTTCATCTATCCATCGCCTCCACCTGCTGCCCCGTTTCGATTATGTATATGTACTCGACCAGGGCAGGATCGCAGCCGAAGGTACCTTCGATGAGCTCCTGCAAAACAGCCCCATCTTTTACGATCTCTGGCGTCATCAGAAAGACAGCATTCACCCCGGCACATAACGTACCTGCTTAAATTTTTTCTCAGTGAACCTATTCAGCAGTCGGAATGTTAAAAGTTTCGTAAATTTATTTATATCTATTTCTAAATGACGGTAAACTAGAATGGTATGAGAAAATTAATTTGGTCTCCCTTTATGTTCCTTGCCGTTCTCTTACTTTCCGGCACTGCATCGGCTCAACCTATCTGGCTCGGCGTCCACGGCGGTCTCAGCATTCCCGATCTCAGCGGCGGTAACGGCAACGCGCTTAGCTCAAACTATACCTCCCGGCTGGCCGGTAACTTCGGCCTTCAGTCGGATTTCGGCATCACCAAAAAATTCTCCATCGCAGTAGAATTGAACTATGCCGGCCAGGGCGGCAAACGCGATGGATTACAACCTATCACTAACCTTCCGGCAGAATACCAAGCCTTAGTGCCCTCCGGCGACAACCTGTACGCGAATTTTAAGAATACGGCAGCCCTCGATTACCTCGAGCTGCCCATACTGGCAAGGCTTACCTGGGGGAAGAAATGGAAGTTCTATGTGAATGCAGGCCCCTACCTGGGCTATCTGTTACATGCCGAAGAAAAGACCAAAGGCACCAGCCTTATTTATGAAGATCCCGGAGGCCAGGAACCCCTTTCCATTCCGGGCTATGGACAGGTCCCGGCACAGGACTTCACCGCCAACACCAACATCACCTCCGACATTCATAAATTTAACGTCGGCCTCAGTGGCGGCGTCGGCGTGGCCTATCCCTTCGGAAAAAATGAGATTTACTTCGATGTTCGCGGCGAATACGGCCTGATCAATATCCAGAAATACAGCGTTGACGGAAAGGATAACACCGGTAACCTGCTTCTCTCCCTGGGCTACTCTTTCCGCCTCGGAAAATAACAGGAACACCGGCCGCACCAACCATCGGGCGGCCGGATTCATCACGGCCGCCCCCCGTTAACCTACACGATCCCCGCCAGTTCCAGGCTCTTCTTCTTGAGCTTACGGATCTCTACATCCTCGATCACCGGATCGGGCGTCAACAACAGCGAAGTACCGTTCTCTTTCCACCAGCCGTTCTGAGCGATCTCCCGGAAATGGATCACCCCGATCAGGTACTTGCGGTCTGTCTCCGCATGCCACTCCTCGATCCACTCGAACCGGTCCCGGGGAATACAGTTCCAGTCATCGAAGCTGACATATACCCGGATATAAAAGTCGTTCGTCAGCTCATGCGGCGTATGATGATAGAGTTTCTTGTATTCGTATTTGTATTGATACCGGAGGGCGGACAGATCACTCAGCACCGCCGAAGCAGTAGGGAAGGAGCCTGCCCCCTTGCCATAGAAGAACTGCTTGTCCGAAAAACCGCTCTCGATCACCACCCCGTTATATTCATTCCTGACAAACGCCAGGTGGTCGTCCTGGCGAATGAACTGCGGCAGGACAAAAGCCGCCACCTTTCCGTTCTCCAGCTTTTTGGCCTGCGCCACCAGCTTGATATCGTAATGCTTTTCCCTCGCGACCACCGCATCGCCGGCCTGTATATGCTGAATGCCGCTGAATACCAGGTTACGTGTTTCCTCCACGATACCATAAGCATGCGTCAGCAGGAAAGTCCATTTGTTGGCAGCATCGTAGCCCTCCACGTCCAGCGAAGGGTCGCTCTCGGCAAAACCTAACTGCTGGGCCAGCAGCAGCGCCTCATGGAAATCCAGCTTTTCCTCGAACATCTTCGTCAGGATAAAATTGGTGCTGCCATTCACGATCGCCTTGATGGAATGCAGCAGGTCATTGTCATAGTACTCTTCCAGGTTGCGGATGACAGGAATGGACGCACAAGCCGCAGACTCGTACAGGAAAGAAGACCCCGTCTCTTTCTGCAGTTGCAGCAACTCCGGCAAATGCTCCGCTATCATTTTCTTGCTCGCACTCACCACTGACTTGCCGCTCCGCAAGGCCGTCGAGACGATCTCGAACGCCGGTCCCGACTCGTTGATGACCTCCACGATGACATTGATGTCAGGATCCTGAAGGATCTGCTGCCGGTCGGTCGTGAAAAGCTCCGCCGGAGCCTCCCTTTTCTTGCCGGGATCCTTGATACATACTTTTTTGATGGTTGCTTTCAAAGAAGGTGTCTGCTGCAGGACCTTATACAAACCTTCGCCTACTACGCCAAATCCAAAGAGCCCGATGGTGAGCTGCTTATGTGTTTCCATTGTTTATCGTGTTATAATGATTTATTTACTTCGTCACATCGCCCCATTACATTGTCACATCCCACTCATCCTCTACCCGTTGCCAATCGTTGAAATTCTCCTTTCCACCCCGCGCCTTCCAGTCGGAATCGATGGTCAGCTTCGAACTGATCCCACCCCTGGGATTGCAGATCATAACAATCCTCAACCGCTCTGGTTCATAGACCGCCATAAGATCGTCATAAAAGATATTGATCAGCCTTTCATACGACACTACCGTATTCCGCAGCTGAAAAACATAATGCTTCAATGATCTCAGCTCGATGATCTTCTTTCCCGGATAGAAAGTCAGGTAGATGGCCGCAAAATCGGGCTGTTCCTTCACGCCCAGGAACGTGAATTCCGGGATCTTGGTCTTGATCTCATACGCCTGACCGGTCGGATTGGGAATAGCCTGCAAAAGACTTCTGTCGATATCTTTATACGTTTGAGTACTCATGGCTTGCATATGAATGGTTTGATTCTGCCTCCGGCGTAATCGCATCCAGCGCCTGCCTCAGATCTTCTATCAGGTCCTCCGTATCCTCCAATCCCGCCGACAACCTGATCAGGCTGTCACTCACCCCGGCCGCTTTACGCCTGGCCTCCGGAATGGTCTTGTGCGTCATCTGCGCCGGATGCGACACCAGGCTCTTGATCCCGCCAAGGCTCTCCGCCAGTTTGAACAGTTCCGTCGACGTGACAAAGACGGTCGCTGCCTCCTGTGTATCCTCTTTCAGCGAAAAAGATACGATGCCTCCGAATCCTTTTGACTGTGCAGCCGCAACCGCATGCCCCGGATGGGTAGCCAGACCGGGATAATACACTTTGTCGACGGCCGGATGCTGCCGGAGGAATTCCGCAATGGCCAGTGCGCTGGCGCAATGCTGCCGGATCCGCAGATGCAAGGTCTCGATCCCCCTGATCAACAACCAGCTGTCGAATGGTCCCAAAATAGCGCCACTCGCATTCTGCAGAAATTTGATCTTCTGTCCCAATTCGGCTGTCGCCGTCACCACCAGCCCCGCAATCAGATCACTGTGCCCTCCCAGGTACTTGGTGCCGGAATGGACGACAAGATCGGCGCCCAGCGCCAGTGGCTTTTGCAATGCCGGTGAGGCAAACGTATTGTCTACGCAAAGCAGACAGCCATGCGCCTTCGCAATGGCCGAAAGGGACTTTATGTCGGAGATCTTCAACGTTGGATTGGTAGGCGTCTCGATCCAGATCAGTCTAGTTCTGGATGTCAGGACCTTCAAAACGGCATCGGGATCCGAGGTGTCCGTATAATGAACGGTAATCCCGAACTTCTTATACACCTGCTCGAATAACCGGAAGGCGCCCCCGTAAATATCGTCCACCGCCACGATCTCGTCGCCGGATTGCAGCAGCTTCACTACGGCATCGATGGCCGCCAGTCCACTTGCAAAGGCAGCTCCGGTATGGCCGCCTTCCAGCTGCGCCACCAGGCTCTCCAAAGTAGATCGGGTAGGGTTGCCTGTCCGCGCATAATCATACCCCTTGTTCACCCCCGGTGCCTCCTGCACGAAAGTCGAAGTCTGGTAAATAGGCACGGAGATGGCGCCGGTTAACGGGTCAACAGGAATGCTGTGAATGAGTTGTGTTGTCGCTTGCATGATAAACAAATTTTAATGTGATTTAAAGTTTGTCCAGCGACACCACTTACCAAGAGATCATCAGTGAGCTTTAAGGAGACCGTAACCTGCATGGCAGGTCCGGGCAAAAAAAAACTCTTCTGATTCGTCAGAAGAGCTTTGAATATGATTGTATCTATATTGTCAAGCCGGGATCTGACTTATCTGTCCCGATATTCCTCGGGATGGAGTTGGCACCTTACTTTCAGCTTGTGTAAGCATCAGCAGGTTGTCAAGGCTTCTTCGGGCCATTTCCCTCAGCCTTTCTTGATAAGAGATGTTGTAAGAACTGACGCAAAGATAAGCTCCCTTTTTTCATATTTCCAAATCCTGAGCCCTTTTTTCTCTCTTAACCGACGGTTAACGGATCAATAACGTGATTTTGGAATGGTTTTTGGCAACCCTTAACAGAAGAATGAAGTATCTGTATCTATACTTGAAAATGTAATGAAGTAGATCTACCTAAAAACTACACGAATATGAAAACGATCAGCTCCTGGCTCACGGCAGCCTCCGGTATCATTGCCGTCCTCTTCATTTTTGCCTGTAACAAAACCAGCTCCTCAAAGTCCAATTCCAGCATCCCCGCAGGACAATCAAAGCTATCCGTTTATATGATGGATGGCCCGATTCAAATGGACAGCGTACTCCTTGACATTACCCAGGTCCGGGTAGAAGTCGATACTGCTACCGCGGAGGGCGCAGCCGACAATCCCAATCAATGGGATGCTAACTATTGTGGCTGGGGCCGCGGTCCTTCCAACAAATCATTGATCTGGGATACGCTCAGCATCACCCCCGGCATCTATAACCTGCTGGCCCTGCGGAACGGCACCGACACCCTCCTCAGTTCCAGCCTGATCACCACCGGCAAGATACTCAAGATCGAGGTCACCCTGGGCTCAAGCAACAAAGTCTATACCGATAGCACCACTTCGTATCCGCTGGTCATCTTCGGCCCCAATAATTATTTCACGATCAATGTCAGCCGCACCAACGTGGCCGACATCTCCAACAACGAATTCCAAATCTGGCTGGACTTCAACCTCTCCCGCTCCATTATTTTCTGGAATAGCCAATTCTACCTGGACCCGTACTTCACCGTATTCAACGACGTGGTGATGGCTAAGATCCAGGGTACAGTACTGCCCTTTGGCGCAGGTGCTCTCGTTACCGCTGTCAGTGGCGCCGACACCTTATATGCTATACCCTTCTGGACCGGCCAGTATCAGTTCAGAAATGTACCCGCCGGCACTTATTCTATCAGCTTTACCGGGGCCCATGGTTACTCGGATACGACGATCAGCAGTATTGTCGTCGACTCCGCAAAAACAATCGACGTCCCGACCATTACGCTATATAAGTAGTTCATCCATAATCATTTAACCTTCATGAGAACCGGCTCCGCCTACCCTGGCGGGCCGGTTTCTGTTGTGCGCCCGCCCCGGCCGGAAACCTTCGCTAAAATTTTTCGCAATTTTGCCGCTCAACCATCCGGCCATTCCGATTGTTGAACTATCTTAGCAAATATGGCATCCAATAAAACAGACACCCGCCTTCAACCCGATTGGCCGGATCAAATAGAAGACGGCCTTCGGCCCGCAGAGGAATGCATCGAGGTATCGGGCGCCCGCGTACACAATCTGAAGAATATCGATATCCGCATACCTAAGAATCAACTGGTTGTGATCACCGGCATTAGCGGCAGCGGTAAATCATCGCTCGCCTTCGATACGATCTACGCCGAAGGCCAGCGCCGCTATATGGAAAGCTTTGGGGCCTATGCCCGGCAATTCATCGGTGATATGGAAAGGCCCGACGTGGACAAAATTACCGGCCTCAGCCCCGTCATCTCCATCGAACAGAAGACGACCAATAAGAATCCCCGCAGTACCGTCGGCACGGTCACCGAGATCTATGACTTTCTTCGCCTCCTCTACGCCCGTATCGGCGAGGCCCATTCTTACAATACCGGTAAGAAGATGGTCAAATTCAGCGAAGAAGAGATCGTCGACAACGTGTTCAGGAAATTGAAGAACAAAAAGATTTCCGTTCTCGCTCCCCTCGTCCGCGGCCGCAAAGGCCATTATCGCGAACTCTTCGAAGATATCCGCAAGAAAGGTTATCTGAAAGTGCGCGTCGACGGAGAAGTAAAAGACCTCGCGCCTAAAATGCAGGTCGATCGGTATAAGATCCATGATATCGAAGTGGTCATCGACCGCCTCGCCGTCACGGAAGACATGAAGGTACGACTGGGACAGAGCGTACAGAAGGCACTGCAGATGGGCAAAAACCTGCTGTTCATCCTGCTCAATGATGACAATCGCCTCCTGCAGTACAGCCGCCAGCTCATGTGCGAGGACACCGGCGTCAGCTATGAAGAGCCCTCACCCAACAGTTTTTCTTTTAACTCGCCTTATGGCGCCTGCCCTACCTGTAAAGGTTTAGGCGCCGTCTACCGCATCAGCATGGATGCCATCATTCCCGACCCTTCGAAGAGCATCAGCGAAGGCGGCATCGTCCCCCTGGGCCAAGAACGGGAGGCATATATGTTCAAACAGGTCCACCAGATTGCTAAAAAGAATAAGTTCAGCCTGGAAGTACCCATCGAAAAGATGCCCAAAAAAGCACTCAACCTGGTGTTGTATGGCAATGAGGCCGGTGAAACAAATACAGAAATCGATTTCGAAGCAGATGCTCCTCCCACAGGGCAGATCTATGCCACTGAATACGAAGGTCTCATCAATTCCCTCAAACGCTGGTTTGCCGGCGGCACCTCCGATCACATCCGGGAATGGGTCGAACAGTTTATGGAGCTGACTACCTGCGAGACCTGCGGCGGCGCCCGCCTCCGGAAAGAAAGCCTCTGGTTCAGGGTGGGAGAGAAGAACATTGCAGAGTTGAGCGCTATGAATCTCAACAAACTGGCCGACTGGTTCGCCGACGTGGAAAAGCGGCTCAGCAAAAAACAGAATATCATCGCCAAAGATGTGCTGAAGGAGATCCGCGAACGCCTCCAGTTCCTGCTGGATGTCGGCCTCACCTATCTCACCCTCGACCGCGCATCCCGCACCCTCAGCGGCGGCGAATCACAACGCATCCGCCTCGCCACCCAGATCGGTTCGCAGCTGCAGGGCATTACCTATATCCTCGATGAGCCCAGTATCGGGCTGCACCAACGCGACAACCACCGCCTCATCGTAGCCCTCAAGAATCTCCGCGATATCGGCAACAGCGTACTCGTCGTAGAACATGACAAGGATATTATGCTGGCTGCGGACTATCTCATCGATATCGGTCCCAAAGCAGGTTTCCATGGCGGCAGGATCGTCGCCCAGGGCCGCCCGTCCGACCTGCTCAAACTGGATACCCTTACCTCCGCCTATCTCAACGGTCATCGCAAAATTGCCATACCCGAAGAAAGACGGAAAGGCAACGGTAAATTTCTCGAACTCAAAGGCGCCAAAGGCAACAACCTCAAAAATGTCGACGCCAGATTCCCCCTGGGCAAACTCATCGTAGTCACCGGCGTCAGCGGCAGCGGAAAATCGACCCTCATCAACGAGACGCTTTATCCCATCCTCAGCAAGCATGCCTTCGGATCCCGCATGACCCCGTTGGAATATAAAAGCATCAAGGGACTGGAAAATGTCGATAAAGTCATCGAGATCGATCAGTCGCCTATCGGCCGCACCCCCCGCAGCAATCCCGCCACTTACTGCGGATTCTTTACCGATATCCGCACGCTTTTCGCTTCGGTGCCGGAGGCAAAGATCCGAGGCTATAACGCCGGCCGCTTCTCCTTTAATGTCAAAAGCGGCCGCTGCGACGTCTGTGAAGGCGGCGGCATGCGCGTCATCGAAATGAATTTCCTGCCCGACGTCTATGTCCATTGCGAAAAATGCAATGGCAAACGCTATAATCGCGAGACCCTCGAGATCCGGTATAAAGGCAAATCCATCAGCGACGTGCTCGACATGACCGTAGACGAAGCCGTGGAATTCTTCCAAAACGTTCCTTACCTCTACCGGAAAATTAAAGTCCTGCAGGAAGTGGGACTGGGATATATCACCCTGGGTCAGTCCGCAGTTACGCTCAGCGGCGGCGAAGCTCAGCGCGTCAAACTGGGTACCGAGCTCGGCAAAAAAGACACCGGCAAGACTTTTTATATCCTCGACGAACCGACCACCGGTCTTCACTTCGAAGACATCCGCCACCTGCTGGATGTCCTCAACAAACTGGCTGACAGGGGTAATACTGTCCTGGTAATCGAACATAACCTCGACGTTATCAAAGTGGCAGACCATATCATCGACCTCGGCCCCGAAGGCGGCGACGGCGGCGGCAGGATACTCTTCGAGGGGATCCCCGAAGACCTGGTAAAGAACAAGGAAAGCTTTACGGCTAAATTCCTGAAAGACGAATTGAAAAGCTGAACCCTCAAAGCAACACGTATGCAACGAATCATTATAGATATGGACGAAGTCATCGCTGACCCGATGGGAGAAATGATCGAATGGTACCGTGCGACGCACGGCGGCGACGTGGATCGGGATAAGATGCTCGTGGGCTCCTGGATCAAAGGCTTTCCCGATGAACACCAGGACATGATCCTGGAAAGGCTGAAGGGACCCGGCTTCTTTCGCCATCTCCCCGTCGTGGAAGACAGCGTGGATGTCTTACGCCAACTCAATGACCGTTACGAAGTATTCATCGTGTCCGCCGCCATGGAGTTTCCCAACTCACTCAAAGACAAGCTGGAATGGCTAATGGATCATTTTCCCTTCCTGACCTGGCGGCAGGTGGCCTTCTGCGGTAGTAAAGACCTCATCTGTGGCGAATATATGATCGACGATCATGTAAAGAACCTCAAGGGATTCAAAGGCAAGCCCTATATCTTCACCGCTGCCCATAACCTGCAGGTTACCGGCTACGACCGGATCAATAACTGGAGAGAAGCCGCCGATATCTTCATAAAATGAGCGCCCGGCCGTCTCCCCCCCAAAAAAAAGCCGGCGACCTTTCGGCGCCGGCCAGTATACCAATAAGCGGTAGCAGGGAGTGATTAATAAAATCTTGTTAGAAAGGGTACCTAAATAGGGAACGGATCAGGTTTTACTTAACCTCGGATATTCGGATTTTACCAATTTCCCTGCTTGCTTATTGGCTGTAAGTTGGGTCGTCAGCGTACCGTCACCTGTCCGTTCTCGATCCGCTCATCGTCAGTGAACACCTCGAACAGGAAATTACCTTCGGTTATATTGGTCAGGACTGTGGTTTCCCGGTTGCGGATATTGGTCTGGCTCACCAACCTGCCATCCATATCGAACAGGAATAACTGATACACCTTTCCGTCTTCGCCATTGGCGGAAAAGAATAACACCTGCTGCCGGGCATCGGGATACAGCCGGATCTTGATTTTTTTGCTACTTTGGGCTTTACTTACCTGGATACTATGGATAGTATCGGAGCCCCGACAGGAGAGAGGGACATGGCCACCGGCGGGATGGGTTCCCACCGCAGCACTGGCGGAAAATTGCACGAACAGGGCGAGGCCAAACGCCGTCAGACATCCCTTTAGGTTCGTGGACAGGGTAGTTTTTGTAAGGGGTACAGTTTTCATCATAGTTTGATATTGATTTTTTTAAATCAATAAAAAAAATTAGGGTACGGATCAACAACAACTAAAACAAAACAAAAGATCAAAAAAAGTATACGATCAACAACGTTCTTTAAAATCTCAACAACGGACAGTGCGTGGAATTCCTCCAGCGTTCGGACCTGCCGCCACCCAGGCGGATCCCTAACTTGAGGCCCATCGTGAAATAGGCGTCATTGTTATTGGAATTCCCCCTCTTGTCGCCCGGCTCATAGCTCGGCGTATTATACCCGTCGGCAGCCTTATTACTGACTGCTACGGCAATAGCTGCCTGCGCAGGCGAAAGATGCTGGTAGAACAACTGAGGGTTGATATACGTCGTGCTGACGTCATCCAGGTAATCCGTAAAGAGCTTGCGATAAATGATCTCAAAACCAATATTCACGTTTTCACTGAGAAAATATTTGATACCTGCGCCCATCGGGATATTCAACTGGGTCAGAGAATATTCTTTTCTGCCGGGGATCCATCCTTCCCCTTCCGTGTGCAGAGGCCTCAGGTCCACCCAGTAGGTATCACCGTTCTGGTCCGTCAGACTGCCCTGTGGATTGAAGTGGAAAAACCCGAGACCTATTACCCCATAAGGCCTCAGCCGGCCGGTGACATCTTCGGGATCATCTTCGAGAAAGACAGTGGGATAAACTTCCGCCATGGCACTTCCTTCCAGGATAACCGAACGGAAATCGAGGTTTCGGTTAAAACGGGAATCCTCATCACCGCCCTTTTCTGAAATATCGGCATCGAAAGCGTCTACATTACCATAATTGCCGGAAAATCTGAACCCCAGCCATGGAGCCGGAAACACGGCAAAGTAGGCTCCAAAAAAAAGCTTGGTAGTGTTGAAGTTATAGTCTTTAATGAAAGTAGTGCCTTTCCCCGCGTGACCGCCCAGGTCGGTTAAGGCTACAATCGGTCCTGTAGTAAACCCGAATTCAGTGGTGTTCTTTTCGTCTTCCTGACTAAAAGAGGGAAAATACGCACATAGGATAATGGTTACTAAGAACAAACACTTCCATAGCAAGGAGTGTACACGCTGTTTCATTGATATTAGATTTAGTTTTCCGATGGTTTGGATTCCTTACTTCAGCTGAACTGAAAAAGGGGCATCATAGAAGAAACGCAAAAAGGAACGTTAATTGTGTACGAATAGGCAACTATTTTATCAACAGCTCGTACGGGCAGTCAATTTCGCTTAAGCCTCAACGACTAACAACATTTCGACATGATCTATTCCATCTTCGGGATAAATGTCTCCCTTTTGGACAAATCCAAAAGAGGAATAAAATTCCCTTAAATGATATTGCGCACCGATCCGGATATCTTTCCTGCCATATAAATGATATAAAGCCCGAATGCTTTGCTGCACCAGCTCCTGACCGACACCCTTTCCTCTTGCAGCGGGGGAACTTACGATCCTCCCTATAGAAAATTCCGTATAGGAAATCCCCGATGGTACGATACGTGAATACCCTAGTAGCTGGTCGTCCTGCCAGCCTGATAAATGATCGCAATAATAATCCTTGTTATCCATGTCGAGGAAAATGCATTGCTGCTCCACCACAAACACTTCACTGCGTAGCCGCAGTATCTTATATAACTCCTCCGACGTCAACTCCCCGAATTTCTTGCAGACCCAATTTATCATGATGTGTATTATTTCAATATCCATATTTCTCTCCCCACAAAGCCCGCAGGAATTTTCGCAACTCCTCTTCCCGCGCATTCTTCCCCGGGTCATAGAACTTTGTGCCGGCTATTTCTGCAGGCAGATATTCCTGCATCGAAAAATTGTTCTCAAAACTATGGCTGTACTGATATCCTTTGCCATAATCCATATTTTTCATCAACTTCGTTGGGGCATTACGGATATGCAAAGGAACTGGTAGATCACCGTATTGCCGAACCGCTGCCTGGGCAGCGCCGATAGCAGTCGTCGCAGCATTGCTCTTGGGTGATGAAGCGAGATAGGTTGCACATTGAGAAAGGATCAGGTTGGATTCCGGCAAGCCGATCTTATTCACCGCATCGAAACAGGCATTGGCCAGCAGCAAAGCATTGGGATTCGCATTGCCGATATCTTCGCTGGCCAGGATCAGCATCCGCCGGGCAATGAATTTCACATCCTCTCCCCCTTCTATCATCCGGGCCAGCCAGTAAACGGCTGCATTGGGGTCACTGCCCCGGATACACTTGATGAAGGCCGATATAATGTCATAATGCTGCTCGCCCTTCTTGTCATACAACGCTATCCGCTGCTGGGCAATCTTCATCACGACCTCATCGGTAATGACCGCCCCAGAGCTTCGCCCCTCAACACTGTTGAGGGGCTCGCTCGCACCCTTGCGGGTGTCTGCCGCCTCGGCCACCACTTCCAGCAGGTTGAGCAACTTCCGCGCATCCCCTCCGGAAATATTGATCAGCGCCGTCGTCTCCTTTAATTCGATCCCGGATTCCCGCAACCAGGCGTCGTCCCGTAAGGCATTGTGCAACACCTTTGTCAGATCGTCTTCCGTCAGCGGCTTCAACACATACACCTGGCACCGGCTTAATAATGCACTATTCACTTCGAAAGAAGGATTCTCCGTCGTGGCGCCGATCAGCGTCACGATACCTTTCTCTACCGCACCCAGCAAGGCATCCTGCTGCCCCTTATTAAATCGGTGGATCTCATCGATGAAAAGGATTGCCCTTTCTTTATCCCTCGCTTCCGCTATCACCTCCCGGACCTCCTTAACCCCCGCGGAAATAGCGCTCAGGGTATAAAAAGGCACCTGCAGCGAATTGGCAATGATTCCCGCAATCGTTGTCTTCCCCGTTCCCGGCGGTCCCCAAAGGATCATAGAAGGCGGCCTCCCATGCTCGATGGCAGTACGTAATACACTACCTTTGCCTGTCAGATGTTGCTGGCCGACCAGTTGATCCAGCGTCTGCGGCCTTAGCCGCTCTGCCAGCGGGGCTTGTGAAGCGTCCATAAAAAATTTTAAACAACAATATTACAACAAGTTGTCCTTGAAACCGCATCATAGCGCCCCCCGCCACCGTCGCAGGCGGTCCTTCCGCACCTCCCGGCCAATCGCGGGGCTTTCCTTTCTCTTCCTCTCCTTCGTTTCCCTGTACTGCTCCGCTCAGGACTTCCGGCTCTCGGGCGTCAGCAATTATGCACTCAACCGGCCAGGCATTGTCATGGTCCGCACCGAATACACCGCCAATGTGTATGTCAACAGCATGAAAATGGATGAAAAGGCCTTCAATAGCCTACTCGATTCTATTCAAAAGCTGGACCACGGCGGCGGCGTCATGCCGGGACAGAAGCTCGACATCGTTCTTCGGGAAATGAATAACCGCCCCGCCCGCTTCTTCCAGACTACTTTCGACTATATCAAGCAGCCCGAACAGATCACCGCCAGCGGCACCGGCTTCTTTATCACAGGCGATGGCTATGTAGCCACCAACTGCCATCTCATCGACCGTGATGATGCCTTCATCCGCCGCCAGTTTATCCTCACCGCCTTCCGCCAGATTACAGAGGCCAGTATCGCCGCGCTGGAGAGTTCCTGGGCAACCAGGTTTACCGATCAACAGCGCAGCCTGCTCTATGATACCTATGCGTCCGTTTATTCCCGCCTGTTCTCCATGATCCTCTACGACCTGAAAACAAACGTCTATGTCGTCTACCGCAGTGACAATGGTGATCAGCGTTCCGATACGGTCAAAAAACCCGCGGATATCATTCTGAAAGGACAACCCATGCCGGGTAAGGACGTGGCCATCCTGAAGATTGCAACCACCGCCGAAATGCCCATGCTGTCCCTTGCCTCTCCCGCCTTGCCCCGCGTAGGCCAGCAACTCTTCGTATACGGCTATCCCGGTCCCGTGACCAATAATGATTTTGTATCCACCGAATCGGCGATCGAACCTACCATGACCACCGGCGTCGTTAGCGCCATTAGAAATTCCGTCGGCGGCTGGCCGCTGATCCAGATGGACGCCAACATCAACCACGGTAGCAGCGGCGGCCCTGTCTGCAACGATAAAGGTCAGGTGATCGGATTGACTACCTTCGGCAGTATCGAGAACACCGGGGGTCTGGCCGCCGGCCTCAACTTCGCCGTCCCCGTCACAATCCTGGATGAATACCTCGACAGCGCCGGGATCACCCCCACGCCGGGCCACACCACCCGCATTTTTGCCCGGGCCCTCGACTACTACGAACAACAACAGTACCGCGCAGCCCTGCGGGAATTCGAGAAAGTACGACAATTGAATGACCATTATCCCGGCATTTACGCCTATATAGCTGATTGCAGAGATAATATTAAGAATGGAAAAGCGAGCATAGTCGGTCCTGTAGAACGACTCTTATTCATTATCGGCGGCTTTCTGCTGCTCATTGCCGCCATCGCTGTGTGGAAAGTACGTCGTCTTACGAAGCATCGTTCTTCCTGAGAAGAAGATACCAGCGTAGCAGCCGCAGGTTCAATACAACATTCACCGCCATGCAAAGCCCCAGGACCAGACAGATGACACCCGCCGTGCGCATATCGGCGATACCCATGGATTTGAATGGGGACATCTGCGCAATTTCGGGCGGTTGCTTCGTATAATAATCCTTCAGGAAATCCAGGAGCTCCCTGGGATCCCTGATCAGGGCAAAACCATCCCCGATCAAATATATCCCGAAGAAAAGTGCGATAAATCCCACAAAACGGATCCCCATCGGCGTCTGTTGGCTCAACGGTATCGCGGGATTCCGGATGCTCTGATGCAGCTTCAGCGCGGCATAACAGTTGAGAGGAATGGCGCTCATGAGAACGGCGATCGCCAACCAGGGCAGGAGCATGGCCGACAAAGTCCCCAATAGCAGGAGACCAGTGATGAGGCCCCAGAAGATGAGGTTGAACCAGGTCAGGATCGTAACTGCTTTCAAGGTCGTTCTCATAATACACCCCCCACATTGGTTAGCTGTATCGCCAATTCTTCCAGCTGCCGTTCGTCGATAGTACTCGGCGCATCCAGCATGACGTCCCGCCCGCTATTGTTTTTCGGGAAGGCAATAAAGTCCCGGATGCTTTCACTGCCACCCAAAATGGCGACCATCCGGTCCAGCCCGAAGGCAAGGCCGCCATGCGGCGGAGCCCCATACTCGAATGCCCCCAAAAGAAAACCGAATTTATGCAAAGCCTCCTCCGGGCTCATGCCCAGGGCGGCAAACATCTTTTCCTGCAGCTCCCGCTGATAGATCCGGATGGACCCCCCGCCGAGCTCGTTTCCGTTCAACACCAGATCGTACGCATTTGCCTTGATGTCATTATAAGGATGCTCCAGGTATTTCTCCGGGTTTTCGATCACCGGGCTGTTATTGATCATCACCCCAATGTGTGAAGGCTTCGGTGAAGTAAAAGGATGATGGCGGGCTACCCACCGGTTATCCTCCTCCGCATATTCGAACAGCGGAAAGTCCATCACCCATAATAATTTGAATTCCTCCTCCTTGCGAAACCCCAGGCGTTTGCCCATCTCCAGCCTTAGCTCACTCATCGCCTTGCGCGTCCGCTCTTCCCGCCCGGCCAGCACAAGTACCAGGTCCCCCGGTTTCGCCCCCGCTGTCCCGGCTATGGCCTTCAACTTCTCCTCAGCATAGAATTTGTCAATGGAACTCTTCAACGTCCCGTCCGCATTATATTTGATATATACCAGACCCTGCATCCCTATCTGCGGACGTTTCACCCAGTCGGTCAGTTCATCCGTCTGTTTGCGCGTGTATTCACTGCAGCCCGGAACGGCTATCGCCAGCACCGTTTCGGCATTGTCGAACACCCCGAAACCGACGCCATTGATCAGTTCGCCCGTGGCGACAATGCCACCGCCCGCCGGAAATGACGCCTTCACGCCATCGGCCGTCCCACTTTTGGCCGCCGCGCCACCCGCCGCCATCCATGCCGCAGCGTCACCGCTCAACCGGAAGGCAGATTTCAGGTTCCCTATTTTCATCCCAAACCTGATATCCGGCTTGTCATTCCCATACTCCCACATCGCCTGCTCCCAGGTCATCCGCGTTACCTTCTCCGTGTAATCGATATTTTTGACTGCCTTGAAAACATGTTTGACCATGCCCTCGAACATATTCAGGATATCTTCCTGCTCTACAAAGCTCATCTCGCAGTCGATCTGCGTAAATTCCGGCTGCCTGTCCGCACGCAGGTCCTCGTCGCGGAAACATTTTACGATTTGGTAATACCGGTCATAACCGCTGACCATCAGCAGTTGCTTGAAGGTCTGCGGCGACTGCGGCAGCGCATAGAACTGCCCTGGGTTCATCCGCGACGGCACCACGAAATCCCGCGCTCCCTCAGGCGTAGACTTGATCAGGAAGGGGGTCTCTATATCCATGAATTGATGCCGGTGCAGGTAATCCCGGGCCGCCCGGTTGACCGCATACCGCAATTCCATGTTCCTCCGGACAGCAGGGCGGCGCAAATCCAGGTACCGGTATTTCATCCGCAGATCATCTCCGCCGTCCGTGTCATCCTGGATGGTAAAGGGTGGGGTGACGGATTTGTTCAGAATAGTATAATGAGTCACTTTAATTTCGATATCCCCTGTCGCCAGCTGCGGGTTCTTGCTCGCCCTTTCTACCACAACCCCCTTCACCTGCAAGACGAATTCCCTTCCCGGTGGATTTTCGACCAGCTCTTTGTTCAGATCTTCCCCGAACAGCAACTGCGTGATACCATAGCGGTCACGCAGGTCGATAAAAGTGATACTGCCGAATTTTCGCACTGTCTGTACCCAACCGGCCAACGTCACCGACAGGCCGGTCTGTTCCATTCTTAATTCTCCGCAGGTATGAGTCCGATACATGCCTTACTGGTTTTTTTTATGAGGGGCCAAAGGTAATTCAAAAGCAAGAAGCCGTCAAAGATGGTTGGAGGATGCATGAAAAACCTGTACTTTCAATAGGATGTTCAACTTTCAATAGGATGTTCAACGATACCCCTCACATGCTTGGCCTTATCACTGCGGGATTGCTGATCGCCTGGCTCGTCGCACGTCTCAGACGGCGCTACAACAAGGCCCTGGTCGACAGGTTGATCGATACCCGGCACCAGGATTTCGACAGCCTGCTGTCCTGCAACAACCCTTACTACAGAAGCCTGACCGCTGAAGGGCGCGATCGCTTTCTGCGAACTGACCTTCGGTTTGGACCATTTTCAGCTGGATTATCTCAAGACTATATATGTTATAAAGGACAAATACCGCTTCGGCCTGTACAACGTACCCTTCGAAGGGCATGTCAGCGATGACGGTATCTACCTATCCTGGACCCACTTTGTCCGGGAATTCACCAATTATTCCGACGGTCAGAATGTCGGCCTCCACGAAATGGCTCACGCCCTCACCGATGTTAATTTTACGGTGCATGAAGGCCAGGATAATGCCTTTTATCAGTCTTTTACCCGTTTTTCCGAAGTGGCCCGGCCGATAACCAGGATCCGCTGACACCGGAGAAATTACTCACGCCTCTTTCTGCGGTTCATCCCGATTGATACGGACCAGACACCTCCGGATGTGAAGCGTATAGATTATTTATAGTTGATTATCAATATATTACAAAAGTTTAAGAAAACATTTTCCCAATGCTTTTGATTTTCAGAATTTCTTTTTAATTTGTCCTCTATCCGTACGATTCATTCCTCTTGATTAAACCCGCCACTAGGTTTTTCACTCTAACCAGAAAGCCATAGTTCCGTATCCAAGACCAATGTAAGACCCGATTGTAACGATCGATTCTTAATTCACAGAAAAATGAACTCTATGGAAATCGTAGTCATTATCTCATTGGTATTGGGGGTACTTCTTCTAAACCGACCAGTAACGCTGCTTGCTCAACGCCTCTACAACAGGCACCAATTCAAGCGTTTTATTGGCAGGGAAACTTTTTATCATTCAGTCGTTTCACGTCACCTGACCTACTATAACAGGCTGGGATTGGATGAACAGCGAAAATTTCTCTTCCGCACTTATCTTTTTCAGCACTCAAAGACCTTCCGGTATATCGAGGTTGAGCAATCGGCTGAAATGCCTATTCTTGTTAGTGCGGTCGCCGCACAACTGACCTTCGGCCTGGAAAAGTTCAAGCTCAATTATTTTGATGATATCTTCATCCTGAGGGATGACTACCACTATGGGTTCTATTCCCGCCCCTTCATGGGCCATGTGGATCAGACAGGTATCTACCTTTCCTGGGATAACTTCATGAAAGGCATTTCCAACCAGACCCCCAATTGCAATGTGGGGCTGCACGAAATGGCCCATGCGCTGGCCTACGTCAACTTTATTACCCAGACCGAGGAAGACAAGCATTTCAAGAAGGAATTCCCTAATTTCTCCAAGGTGGCCCGCCCCATCTTCACTTCCATGCAGCAAGGCGGCGCCAAAAACCTGCTGGGCGACTATGCCGCTACCAACTATCACGAGTTTTGGGCGGTGGCGGTAGAAATATTCTTCGAGAGCCCGGTTCAATTCCGGCACGAACTGCCCGAACTGTACGAAGCCATGGCCTGCGTACTCAACCAGGATCCCCTGAGCTTTATCAGCGGCAGCACGACTATCATCCGCCGGCCCCAGCCCGCCTCCAAAAGAGCCGCTGACACCCGCAATTCCTGACCGCCGGCCGTCCGGAAATGTGCCTGCCAACGCTTATTGAAGGAAAAATGAATTGGCATAAACAGACCGTCCCGCTCCAGTCCTGACCTGTAGATAGTAGATCCCGCTGGCAAGGGCAGTCGGCAATAAAATGACCTGCCCCAACGATCCGCCATTATAGCTGACGATCCTGCTGTACACTCCCTGCCCTGTCGCGGTAAACACGTCTATCTGGTATTGTCCCGCAGGTAGATTGGTAAATTGCAGCATGGTCGTGTGATTGACGGTAGGGTTGGGGTAAAGGCTAATCCCTTGTCCCTGCGGCTCCATATTCACGCTTACAATCGGGCTATACTGACTGGACCCATCCATATTCACGATGTTCAGCCGGTAAAAATTATTTCCGGTCAACGGAGAAAGGTCCGTAAATACATAATCGGAGAGACCGGTAGCATCTACGTGGCCTATCTGGGTAAAATTGGTCGCATCTGCGCTTCTTTGCACGTCGTATCTCTGCACACCCTGCTCCTCCGCAACCTTCCATTCTACATCAATATCCTGGCCTTTTGGATAGGCCGTGAGGCTGGTGAGGATCACAGGAAGGATCACCGACATGGTATTAAAGGCTAAATAAAATTGGCCCGTATCCGCCTGGACGACATTAGTCACGCTTCCGCCGCCCGTCGACACCTTTTTGATGCCGATCAGGGAGTTGAAATTTGGCAGGTAGTTATAGGAAGAGACGACATAGATCGTCGAATGGGAAGTGTCCGCTACCAGTGCAGTATACCCGTAATTGCCCGTCGGGCCGCTTTGAGAGACTATGGTAGCCGCAGTTCCTCCGACAGTCGCAACCTTTTTAACATATCCGGTTGTATAGGTGGGGTCGTTTTCCGTCCAGTACAGCGTATCGGCTGTGGCGGATAGCCCGGTAATAGAATTGCTGGCAGTATAGATGACGGAAGATGCACTGCCATTCGTATCGGCCTCGATGATCGCATCAGGACTTGCAATAAAGATCTTGTTGTTGCTGAATTTGATGTCCGTGACGCCGTTCGTCGATATATCAGTTTGACTTATTTTCCCGGTACCCGAGATTTGCGCGTTGCCCGTTCCATTGGGATTCACACTGAAAATGCTCATCGTAGACCCACCCCCGACATAATCCCCATAGAATATCTTTCCGGCGCCTGCGGTCAACCCTTGCGGGTAATCCGACGCCCCCAAAGATATCACGGTCGCCTTGCCGGTCCCATCGCCGTTGGAGGAGAAGATCTGCGGTATTGACAGGGAGGAATAGGGCGATAGCCAATACAGTTTGCTGCTGACGGGATCGTAGGCGATAGCGGATGCCGTATAGTCGAGGCTATTCGCAGCAGAAGGAAAGGGAGCGGGCTCGTTGATGACGCCGTTGGACAGGCCAATGGAAGAAGAAAAAAGGCTGGTTGCTACGCCCGACGCGAAATAGACGGAGCCGGACGCGAGACTGGCCGGGTCATATACCGTAAGGCCTGCCGTCCCGGTACTGGTGCTGAATGCCGTGGAGCCTCCCGTGCTGGTGCTGCTGCCGGATGACCCTGAAGCCGCAGAAGTCCCATCCCAGGCCCGGTAGCTGAAACTAGGCGTCCCGGCGGCGCTGGGTACAAAACGGATCCGCGATAGGCTGGCATCCCCCAACAGCAGCAGGCTGCTGCTAGTGCTGACGGCGCCGAAATTCGCCCAACTGCCGCCACTGACCTGGTATTGCCAGGTCCCGTTCGGTGCAGATTGGGCATAAATCGCGATCCCCCTTGGCACGGGGTTGGAAGCGGACTGGTCATCCGCATCCGTAATGAGAACCGCGTCCGGGATGGTGGAGTAAGTGAGAGCGCCGACGCTTGTCCCGTTATTGGTAGTTTGCGTGGTAAGCACCGGATCCAGGAAAGGCGTAGCGGACGTATTCAATACCGGCGCGCTATTGACGGGTATCGTAAGAATGTAGTCCTGGACCGCCCCGGTGAAGCTGCCGCAGGCTGCTGGCGGACCGCTCTCGCTGACTGCGAACCGGATCCGGACAGATCCGCTGAGGGCCGTCAAAGGCGGGACGATGCTGGGATCAGTACCGGTATAGCTATTGGCCGCCAGTGATCCGCTGGCGCTGTAGAGCAGCTCGTTGGCCTCAAAAACGCCGTCATTGTTCCAATCTGCCCAATAGGCGAAATAATAGGATTTGGAAGACGCGGTAGGATTATAGACATTATAATAAATTACAGCGCCATAATACCGGTGGATGGTCCCTGAAGAAGAACCCACCGTCTGGGCATAACCACCGCTGGTTGGCGAATAAATGACACCGCCGGTAATGCCGCTGCCGCCGCCATAATCAAAATCAATATAGCTGATATAGATGCCCCCCGTAGTCACCGTCGGACTGCAATATTGCGCTTCCGCAGCAGGCAGGCCGAAGAGAAAAAAAATGGAGGAACAGACAAGAACGCGCCGAAGGCTGATTTTACGGAAAGTCACTCTCATAGTCAGTAATTTAGATCTGATTATTGTTTTCGATCCAATTGAGCTACATGGTATCAGCCTTATTCCTTACATAAAACTCTTATTTTATTTACGGATATATTTACATGCTCCCGATAAAACGTGATATAATTTACTGATTTACAATTGCCCCTACCTATGGCTTAGAACCTTCCTGAACCGCACTATATCCGCATCGGCCTGAATCGCCACCCCGGAAACCATCTGCTGCATCAGCTGCCGCGCAAAATATGGCGCCAGCGAACACCCCTTTGTCCCCATCCCATTCAGGATCCCAACCGCCGGATGCAACGGATGAAACCCGACAAAAGGCCGCCGCTCCAACGTAGCCGGCCGAACCGCAGCAATATGCTCCACTACCCGGAAAGGCGCCCGCAACCATTCCCTCAATACCGCCTCCGTTTTGTCCCGGAACGCCGCCGTCGGCCCCGCGTCTGCAAACGACCACTCGTACGACGATCCTACCCAGTACAACCCCTCCTTCCATGGCACAAGGCTCATCCCTTTCTTGAAGACCATCCCGGGAACACTCCCGTCACCCGCCGTTCCGGACACCCCGGCCGCCGCCCACCCGGCCGCCCACTCCGGTATCTCCACCACCAGCACCTCCCCTTTGTTCGGAGCAAAAGGCAAACGTGAAAAGTATGCATTTTGCATACTTTCGATCCCATCACAAAAGATCGCCCACCTCGCCTCCACATCCCGATACCGCACCCGCGTTGGCTCCGCCACCAGTTCCTCCCGCTCGAACCGCTCCGCCCGCAATACCCCCCGCTCCGCCAGCTGCCGCCGGACGCTACCCAACAACGCCTGCATATCCACCAGGTAACAAGAATCGATCAATCCATACCCCAGCTCATAACGAAACAGCCCATCCCAGTGATGCTCATCTTCCGGCAAGCGCAAATACCCGGCGGGATCTTCTTCGTATCGTCCCAGAAAAGCCAGCCGCATCTGCGGCGTAGGAAAAAAATCAACGACGCTAACCCGCCGCAGGAAAATAGCCCCCGATTCCTCCTCAAATTGCCGGTAAGCCTCCTGCACAAAGGGCAGCAACTCATCGATCATCCAGGTCTTCACCAGCCGCCGTCCCGTCACCGGGTTGATCAGACCCGCCGCCGCCCTGCTGGCCGTCAATGGCCGTTCCTCGTCGATCACGACGTAGGACAAACCGGCCCGCTCCAGCTCCCGGCTCAGGAAAGTTCCGCAAATACCCTGTCCTATGATCAATACATCCGTCTGCATCTATGGCGCCCCCTCCACATTTATCCGGATCCCCTCGCTGTGATAGGCGAACTCCGGCGCATACATGCACTCCACGCTTGCAATCCCATTGCTGAAATTCCCCGTCTGACCGGCTATCAGCGTATATTCGAATACGTAAGTCCCCCGGCGAACCTCCGGAAAAAAGAACTCCGTACTCGCATCCTTCGTCGTTTCATAATAGCCCAGCCCCCCTTGCCATTTGTAGGCGCTGAACACGTCCACCGGTTCGAGGCAGGCCGCACGCATATCCTTCATATGCACATATTCCAGGTCGCGGTCCGCCCGCAGCTCTATCCGCACAACTACCCGGTCGCCGACTTTCAGGCTGCCGTTGTCCGGGATGGTATCCAGCACCGGCCCGTGATCGGTATTGCGTTGGACGAATAATCGCTTCGTCAGCCGCAGCGGCGCCTTACTGCCGCCTGCCGCCGTGATCTGGTCCAGCTGGTCGAAATATTGCCAGTAGACAGCCCCCCAGGCCGGTGGCCCTCCACCTCCCTTGGTCTGCATCGTCACCGTAATATTCCCCATCGAGGGATTAATAAAAGGCGCATCGAATATCTTTTTGTAATAACCCGTTCCCTCCTGCGCCTGACCTGCTGTATCATTCCGGATCGCCGCCTCCGCGCCACCCGCGAAAGGGCCGCCTAACCTCACCGTCTCCCTGCCCGCCGCAGCTCCACCCCCTCCCGTCCAGTTGATCGTCTTGTCTCCCAGCTTGATGACGATCGTCCTTTCGGCACCCAGCCAGTTGTCTGCCCTCATCAAAAGCGCATAACAGGCATCCGCCGTGGCCACCGTCGTCTTCCAGCTATGCGTCTGCTTCTGCCGCAACAACCAGGTCTTCAGCTCCCGATCGACAGCCGCATCGCCGCTGATCTCCCTGAACGCCTCTATCAACAGCGACTGGGTCTCGATAGGCGCCTGGTACCAATAATAACCGCCCTCCATATCTTTCCACCACATCCCCTTCTCTTCATCATGCATCGCATTCTGCCGCAGGGAAGCAATGATATTCCGCGCCGTCTGCACATCGCCTGTCCTGAATAACGCCAGCGCGATCATGCCCTGCATAAACCTGTTCTCCTGCACCCATCCCTTCTGCACTCGCTTCCGGTAATAATTGACCGCTGGAAATATGTCGCCTGGAATGCCAAAGTCGTTGAACATACTCCTCATATACAGGTATTGCACCTGCAGATATCCGAACCCGTGCATACCCCCCGGAGTCTTTTGTTCCAGTTCATATTCCTTCCTGATCTCCCGATCCACATACCCCAGGGCCGCGGTCACCATCTTATTTATCTTCTCCCCCAACACATCCTTTAAGGCGCCTAACTTCTGCAGATGTGCGACGCCCGTCAGGATATACTGTGTGACGTATTGGTCGTCTGTTCCACCCTTAAACCAGGGGAAACCACCATCCGCGGCCTGTATCTCGCTCAGCCTGTCGATGGCCGCCTCCAGTTCTCCGCTCATGCGGTCCATCTCGAACAGCAACGCGATATTCTTTTTTTGCTGCGTCTCCGTTTTCCCCTGCAACACCCAGGGCGTCTCCTCCAGCAAAACCGATTTCAACTCGGGATTCTTCTCCAGGTTGCTCAGTAACGTTGACGTATCCGCTGTACGCCAGGCAGAGAAGACCTGTGCGATCCGGGGCGAGCTGTTGATGATCTTGCTCGCAAGTGCGTTGGCATATAACCGCTCGAAAGTTTGTTCCGCACATTCATAAGGATACTCCATCAGGTAGGGCAGCGACTGTATGGCATACCACGTCGGATTGGTGGTGAACTCTACCGTCAGCGCGTGGTTATTCAGCGTCTCGCTGCTGCCGCTCTTTAATAATTTGTCGAAATGGAATGCCCGGGTGCCGTCCCCTGACATATTGAGGGTCTGCGTCTCCGTAACGAGCATCCGGTTGCTGACGACCGGCAAAGTAGCCTCCTCGCCGTCGCTGTAGTTGCCGGACTGTGCAGTGATGCGATAGGTCAGCGGCCGGTTGTACTGAAAAGGGATATCCAGCGGGAAATCCACGATGACGCTGCTATGGGCGGCGACGGTAAAATATTGATTGGGCTGACGGTTGACAAACCAGCCATCGGCCGTCTCTCCGGTCGCAGGATCGGTCAGCGCCAATGCCACCTGCCCCGTCATCTCCGAGTCGGTAAGGTTAACGACTTTGACACTCAGGTTCATCCTGTCCCCCTCCCGCAGATAACGTGGAACATTAGGCTGTACCATGAGCTGTTTCTGCGTGACGATAGTCTTCTCAGAGTAGCCGAAGGCCAGATCCCGGGTATACGCCAGCGTCATCCACTTCCACTGTGTCAGGGCCTCCGGCATGGTAAAGGACCAACTGACATTCCCCGCACTGTCTGTCCGAAGGTCCGGCAAAAAGAAGGCCGTCTCGTTAAAGTTTTTTCGCACCTGCACTACCGGGGCTGCCTGACCGCCTGACGTTTCATGATTCTCTGTAAGCCCTGTTGGGAAAAACGCTTTCCCGTTCACCGTGACTCTCTCTACACTTTCCCCCTGTGCCGTCACGTTTCCGTCGGCCAATACCCGGACACCAGGCATTCTTTTAAGAAGGGCCTCCTTATCCACTAATTGCATCCCGACCGACAACAACTTATCATACTCCTTGGAGTAAACAACCGGTTGTCTCCAGCCGACGAATGGTTCACGTGACTGAACCGCCTGGAAATTGTCATATCCTGTCCAGCCCCCTCCCCCTGCTATTTCCGGAAAGAGAGAAGGGACTGCCCATGAAAACGGAGCGAACTGCTCCAACGAACCATCGTACATCCCCGTTAAAACATCTGCCGCTACCCGCTCACCTTTATACCCGCCGATCGTCACCCCCCATTTCTCTGTATCGCCGGGCTCTGTCTTGTCGCGGAAAGTCGTATAATGGATCTGTAATTCTTTATTGGTCCAGGGAACGTCCACCACGGATAGTTGCGAATACAGGCGGTTGTCTTTTACAAACACATCCGCTATCCTGACCCCGCCGCGATCGGCTTCCGTGACGGTCCATTCATCGGCGTTTTTACCGTTGCTCAGCGAGAAATATTGAAAAGTCCCGGGATGATCCCCCGCCCGCGCGATCTTGCGGATAACATACACATCGGCCGCAGATGATCCCACTTCGACATGCGCTTTTCCACCTGGCTGAACATCCGCGTCATTAGCCTCGGCCCAGTTGTATTGAGGTGTCGCCGGTCGTCCCGTCCAGCCGTCATACAGTTCTACATATTGCAGATCTTTGACAGTGCGGCTATAGGCGTCCGTGGCCGTTGCTTCAATCACCCACCATCCCGGAGATAACCGGCCTGCGGGAACGTTGAACGCAGCCTGGCCATTCCTGTCCCGCCCGACCACAGCGCTATCGCTAGAACTTCGCAGGGCTTCGTCCCTCGCCCCGCTCGTTCGTACCCTTCGAGGCTCGGGTATATCGGCCGTTCCCTCGAACGTCCTCTCCCCTTGCGCCGGGTTTGTCGTTTCCCAGGCCAGCGGTCCCCGGGCCCAATCTTCTTTTCTCAGTTCGTTCCGGTATTCATCATGCGGAAAAGAGTCGAGGAATGGCGCCTCCGGCATGACGACCGTGTCCGGAGCAGACCACAGCCGCTCCCGTATCAACCGCTCCGGCGATTTCAGCGGATAGGCCGCAACGTGAACGATTGCCGATACCGGTTCGCCGGATAAATTGCTCGCCCGGACGACAAAGCTTTTCAGGCTGTCGGCAGTCAGCCGGTCGCCGGTCGGCAGCACAATAGACAGATTTAACGCCGTATAGGCAGCAGTGACCTGCGTAGCGCCCGACCGCGTCTCACCATTGATATCCGTCACATCGGCCTCTACCCGGTAGTCAAACCGGGGATCCTGACTCACCGGCACACTACGGCCGGGCAGTGCGGCAAACGCCAACACAAAGGCCCCGTAGGCATCTGTTGTCAACTCCCCATGTGCTATTTCCTGGTCACCGCCCCACGACGGCTCTATCGTATGCCAGCCTGACCAAAAATGTGGATAATGCACCTGCCGCACAACCCGGTACTTCACCTTGACGCCGTCAAGGTTATTACCGGCAAAAGCCTTCGCATATCCTTTTACCCGGATGCTGTCCCCGACCCGATAACTGCCTTTCGGCCGGTCAAAGTCGACATAGAAAGCAGGTCTTTTATATTCTTCGACAGAAAACAACATACTGCTGCCAGTCCCCTCATCCGTTATCGTCCACAGCCCGTTCAGTTGATGCTCCGGCAGCCTGAATGTCCCATGGTAGGCGCCGAATTCATCGGTCGTGAGGTCCAGTACATTAACCTTTTCCCTATTGGCATTGGAAAGTACCAGCCTGGCCTGCCGGCCGCTCCATAATTTATGCTGACGATCGCCGGAATCTGGCGCGATCGTGATTCCTTTGAAATAGACCGTCTGACCCGGCCGGTAGATGGACCGGTCCAGGAAAAAGTAGACTGTCGGTTTAGGTTCGGGCTTTTGTTCATAAGGATATTGGACAGACATATCAGTCATGAACAGCCGGTCTCCGGCGATGCTGACATCCGGATACTGCTGCTCATAAGCTTCCTGCGCTTCCCGCTTCCTCAGCTGGACATGTCCCTGAGCATCGGTATGATACAATTCCCTTTTGACGAGACGACCTTTGCCCGTTGATGATACAAAGACCTGCCCCCATATCTGCACCTTCGCTCCACTCAATGGCTGACCGGTTTCCCTGTTGACGACAAAATAATCCCTGCCCTGGTTGATATAGGCGATCGAAGAAACATAGAACCTCGCTTCCGTCACCACTGCATGGTCACGATTCCATCCCGAATCCGTGCAACCGACAAGGGAGTATATACCGGGCTGCAGCGACCCGACAGCGATTTCCGTCGTGTGTTTCAGATAGTCTCCCGTATTGGGCAGGCCCTGCACGAAGGATCGGTATACAGGCATTCGCAACAAATGGTCCCAATACTCATCCCCCCCGGAAATCCTTCCCAAACTCCGATCCAGACTATCTATTCGTACCAGCCGCAGATACAATCGGGTGAAATTAGCCCAGCTTACCAGGCTGCGAAAGGGCTTGCCAGGCACGTTCACCTTTTCAACCTGCAGGCTCAGCTGCTGCTGCAGAATATTGGCCAGCAGTGCCCGGCAATTCGTTTTACCTTCACTACTATCCTTTTCAGTTAATACCCTCTCGCAAATAGCCTTGGCCACGACATTGCCGTTGGGCGAGGCGGTATCTCCGGATGCTCCGCCTTGTTCTGCGGAGGTATTATACAGGGCTGCTTGCAGATACGAGGCCTGTGATGCAGCCGGCAGATCGCCATATTTAGCCGTGATATGCGCCAGCGCCCGCATATATAACTCGTCCTTGCCCTCCATGATGCTAAAGGCCCGGGCAAAGTTCAACCTGCTCAGATCGACGTCGATCAGCGCATCGGGCCGCCCATCCGACAGGTGAAAACTGATCAGCTGTTGAAATATCCTGAGCGCTTTATCGTGCGCCGACGCCGTGTCGCTGGTATGGAAAGCATGCGCAGCAAAGACTGCTGCATCCGCGAAGACAGCAGCATCATCGATCACAAAAACATTGGTGGGCTGATTGATGTCAGTCTCACTGCTCCAAAAATACCCCAGAGCCTCCTGCGCCAGCAGATCAAAGAGTGTGGGTCGTAGATAACGGACATTCCCCTTGATAAGGATAGGCTCATATTGCAGCAGCGAAATACGTTTCAGTAAATCTTCCGTCTGCAGCGATTCCAGGTATAGTTTGCCGATGGCATGTTGGAAGTCACCGGTCGTCCAGGTGGCGATATCCGTCTTGACAAGATCTACAGTGGCAGTCCTGCCGTATATCTTCCAGCGGTTCATTTGAAAATAATGCCGGTAAGCGCCGGCTGCAAGGCTTTGCAGGATGGACCGCGCCGGCTGTGTCGCTGCACGAGAGGCAGCTTCCAGTTCTTTAATGGCCGACGTGTCGTCATTTTCCCGGGTTGTATTCTCCTCTTCGATCCGATAGATTAATGCCTTTATTTTCTGTGCATCATTGTGCTCCGATTTGGCAAGGGCATAGATGCTGTTGATCTCCTTCAGGGCTGATTGCGGCAGCCCGGATTTATTCACCAGCGAATCGACGACAGCCCATTTCGCATCATATCCGGCCGGAGAGGTCTGCGCCTCAACCCGCGAGGCCGACAGCAGCAGATAAAGACCAGCAGTGGTCAGCATCGCTTTTAAGATCATAGGAGTTTTTTTTAAAATTACTTTTTATCGTGGTTATTATGCTTTTTTATGATGCGGTCGGTGAATCGATTACACAACTATCGGTCATTTTAACAGTTGTATAACGCCTTGATCGCTTAACGCGACACTACATATACGGCCGTCAATCAATGAAAAGGCCGGTCCGCAAAACGGGCCGGCCTTTCTATGACAGTCATCACCTGAAATTATTTCTTCAACACCTTCGCCATCGTGGCCCCGATCTCAGCAGGGGTCTGAACAACGGTGATCCCACACTCAGCCATGATCTTCATCTTGGCGGCTGCCGTATCATCCGCTCCGCCGATAATGGCCCCGGCATGTCCCATCCGCCTGCCTGCAGGCGCCGTCTGCCCCGCAATAAAGCCTACTACTGGCTTCCTATTATTCTCCTTGATCCACCTGGCCGCCTCAGCTTCCATACTGCCGCCTATTTCCCCGATCATCACGATACCTTCCGTTCCCGGATCGTTCATCAGCAGTTCTACCGCCTCTTTGGTGGGCGTCCCGATGATCGGGTCACCACCAATACCGACAGCAGTCGAAATGCCCAGACCGGCCTTGACGACCTGGTCGGCCGCTTCATAGGTCAGCGTACCGGATTTCGATACGATACCGATCTTTCCTGCCTTGAACACAAAGCCCGGCATGATCCCAACCTTGCACTCACCCGGCGTAATGACACCCGGGCAATTGGGGCCGATCAGCCTGGTTTGGGTCCCCTGCAGATAATTCCTGGCCTTCACCATATCCTGCACCGGGATGCCTTCGGTAATACAGATCACCAGCCCGATACCCGCCTCCGTAGCCTCCATGATCGCGTCGGCGGCAAAAGCCGGCGGCACGAAAATAATCGACACATTAGCCCCGGTAGTTTTCACGGCATCGGATACCGTATTGAACACCGGTCTTTCCAGATGGGTGCTCCCACCTTTGCCCGGTGTTACGCCACCTACCACCTGGGTTCCGTATTCGATCATTTGTGTAGCATGAAAAGTCCCCTCTGTTCCTGTAAAGCCCTGTACGATGATCCTGGAGTTCTTATTAACTAAAATTGGCATGAGAATAGATTTGAGATCTGCTGTCTGACGGTTGCAGTCTGACCGTTGGTGGGCAAATTTAGGGGAATTGACTCATTTTAACAATTCGTCCATATTCCGGTTGTTGTCTATCTTCCCCTTCATCTCCAGCATCCGCATGTCCTTGGCATCCCGCAGGAACTCCGAGGCAAAAATGAAATCATTCAGCAATTTGTTCTTACTGAATATGATCTCCTTATTGCTGCCTTCCCATTCCTTGATCCCCTCGTACATATACATGATGTGATCGCCGATCTCCATGACACTGTTCATGTCATGGGTATTCACTACCGTCGTAATATTATATTCCAGCGTGATCTCCTTGATCAGTTTGTCGATCAGCAACGACGTCTGCGGGTCCAGCCCCGAATTGGGCTCGTCGCAGAAAAGGTATTTCGGATTTAATACGATGGCCCGCGCAATACCCACCCTTTTTTTCATCCCCCCCGAGATCTCCGCCGGGAACTTCTTGTTGGCCCCTTGGAGGTTGACGCGGTCCAACACCTCATTGACCCGCTTTAACTTCTCGGCATAGGTTTTCTTGGTGAACATGTCTAACGGGAACAGTATATTCTGTTCCACTGTCATACTGTCGAACAGCGCCGAGCCCTGGAACAGCATCCCGATACTCTGCCGCAGCTCCTTCCGGTGATCCTCGTTCATCTCCGAGAAGTTCTTCCCATCGTAGATGATCTCCCCGCTGTCCGGCTCGAAAAGACCAACCAGGCACTTCATCAACACCGTCTTGCCGCTCCCGCTCGTACCGATGATCAGGTTGCATTTCCCTGTCTGGAACACGGCGCTGACATCATTAATGACAGTCTTTTCCCCAAATCCTTTTTTAATGTTTATTATCTCTATCATGCCTCTTTACTTAATGACCTGTCCCTATAAATAAAAGAATTGACCGTCTTTGCCCATAAACCATATCCCTGCTTTTCCAGCATCTGGGAGGCCGGCGTGTTCACCAGATCCAACAGCTCTATCCCTAAGCCTTCCGTTATGACAAAATGCGGCCGGAACCGCGACCAGTCGTTCGATTCCAGCACTTCCGCGTCCAGCCCCTCCACATCTATGGACATGAAATCGATTGCTTGTCCGGCAGGAACATGCTGTTCCAGGAGCTGGGCAAGCGTATAGGTCTCCATCTCCCGCTTTCCCACGAACTTGTTTTTGCCTTCGTTCTTTCGCTCGGTGGCAAGCGCCTCATCGAAGGTGTTCAACGCAAAATCATCGAACATGAAGTAAGGTAACCGTTTGCCGGCGGTATTCGATATTGGGACCTCCAGGTTGGTATCCCGGGGTCGGATACTGTTGAAAAGTCGCATACTGCCCGGCATTGCATCGATGTTGATCCCCTTCCAGCCTTGTAAATAGAACTTATACGTATTCGATAGCCGGATAGGGTGATGCGCCCCAACATCCACAAAGAATCCGTTGGTTTTACCATTGAATTCCCTGGCCAACACCAGATCTTCACCTTCCTGCGAAAAAGCCAGATTTAAAAAATGTCTGTTCCGTAAAAAAAGCAAAGTTAGCTGCTGAATTTTCAATTTTAAGGACATCATATTAAAAGAAGGTATTTTTAAAGTAATATAGCCGAAAGCAGATAATCCGCAAACAACACCAGCACACAGCTCACCACTACCGATTTCGTGCTGGCCCTTCCGATCTCTAACGCCCCTCCCGACACATTGTACCCATAAAAAGCCGGGATGCTCGAAATAATAAACGCGAAGGTATAGGCCTTGGCCATAGCGAAGAATACATTGTAAGGTTTAAAGAACTGGTGAAGCCCCTTGTCGAACTGCGCAGGGCTCAGAATGCCCGTCATCGTTCCCGCCAGTCGCCCGCCGATGATCCCCAGCACCGCCGAGATCACCACCAGCATCGGGATCACTACGATGGCTGCCAGTAACTTGGGCATCACCAGGTAAGATTTTGTATTGATCCCCATGATTTCCAGTGCATCGATCTGCTCGCTGACCCGCATATTTCCCAGTTCGCTGGCAATTTTACTGCCCACGACACCCGCCAGCACGATACACACCAGGGTAGGAGAGAACTCCAGGATCACCGTATCCCGCACGATCTGCGCAATAGTAGACAAGGGAATGAACGGACTGACCAGCTGGTAGGCGGTTTGCAGGGTCGATACCGCCCCCATAAAAATAGAGATGATAGCCACGATGCCCAGCGATCCGATCCCGATCTCCGAACACTGATGCATAAATTCCTTCCAGTACATCTTGCCATTCTCCGGTCGCGAGAACATCCCTCTCAATAGCAGCAAATAGCGACCGAATTCTGTAAAAAATTTCATTAATGTTTATTTTGTTAGGTCGGCGTTTTTTTCCCCCGGCCGTTAGCGCTTCGTCCTCCTCCACCACGGCGCCTTCCTGCTCTCCTCATCATTCGGCGCATTCTTGCATTTGATCTGCGCATCCACGATAGCCACCAGAGCCAAATTATAAATATTACGCACGCTACTGCCTAGCTGCAACACATGCACCGGCTTCTTCAGCCCCAGCAGGATGGGACCGATCGCATCGGCGCCACCCACCTCCTTCAACAAGTTATACGCAATATTGCCGGCTGCCAGGTTCGGGAAGACCAGGGTATTCACCTCCTGGCCCACCAGTTCGCTGAAAGGATAGTTCTCCCGGATCAGCTCGTTGTTCAGCGCCACGCTGGCCTGCATTTCCCCGTCGACGATCAGCTCGGGATTCTTGCTCTTCACAATGTTCCGGGCCTCCGCTACCAGCCGGGCCTCCGGCGAATCGCTGGTGCCGAAATTGGAATAGCTCAGCATTGCGACCCGCGGCGTCAGGTTGAAATGCTGCACTTCCCGCGCAACCAGCAGGGTGATATCCGCCAGTTCTTCCGCCGTCGGGTTGAAATTCACTGTCGTATCCGCCAGGAATAACGGTCCCCTTTTCGTCAGCAGCAAATACATGCCGGCGATCTTTTTGACGCCATCCTCGGTGCCGATCGTCTGCAGGGCCGGCCGAATGATGTCCGGGTAATTCTTGGTCAGCCCGGAGATCATCGCATCCGCTTCCCCCGTCTCGACCATCATACAGCCGAAATAGTTCCGGTCGCGCATGATCTTGTAGGCCTCATATTTATTGAATCCTCTCCGCTGCCGCTTCTCGAAGAAAAGCTCACCGAAACGTTTGCGCTGACCTTCGTATTCGTCGTTATAGGGATTGATCACGGGCATGCCCTCCAGCTCGATCTGGTTGGCGGCCGCAATATGCCGGATCTTTTTTTCGTCGCCCAGCAGCATCGGAAAGGCTACTCCTTCGTCGTACAATAGCTGCGCTACTTTCAATATTTTAACATTGTCCGCCTCCGCAAATACCACCCGCTTGGGATTCAACCGCGCTTTGCTGCCCAATACCCGCATCAGCTGATTGTCCAGTCCCAACCGCTTGTTTAGCTCGATACCGTACGCTTCCCAGTTCTCGATACTCGTCTGCGCCACCCCACTCTCCATCGCGGCCTTCGCCACTGCAGGCGATATCGTGGCCAGCAGCCGGGGGTCCAGCGGCTTGGGAATGATATAAGTAGGCCCGAACATCATATTTTTCTCGTTATAGGCCATGTTGACGATATCCGGTACCGGCGTTCGGGTCAGCTCGGCCAAGGCCTTCACTGCCGCCAGTTTCATCGCTTCGTTGATCTGGGTCGCCCTTACATCCAGCGCACCGCGAAAGATAAAAGGAAACCCCAGCACATTATTCACCTGGTTGGGATAGTCGCTCCTGCCAGTCGCCATAATGATATCTTCCCGCGCCGCCGTCGCCTGCTCATAGCCGATCTCCGGGTCGGGGTTGGCCATCGCAAACACAATGGGCCGCTTCGCCATGCTCTTTACCATCTCCGGCGTCACCACGTTGCCCACGCTAAGCCCCACGAACACGTCCGCATCTTTCATGGCCTTTTCCAGCGTCCAGTCACTTTTTTTGACGGCAATCTTTCTTTTATCTTCGTCCAGGTCAGGCCGCTCTTCATGCAGTACCCCGTCCTTATCGAACAGGATGAAATTTTCGGGTTTCGCTCCCAACGCTATGTATAACTTGGTACAGGCCATGGCAGCTGCGCCTGCCCCGTTAATAACAAAACGTACTTTGTCGATCTTCTTCTTCTGTATCTCCAGCGCATTCAACAGCGCCGCACTGCTGATAATGGCCGTGCCATGCTGATCGTCATGCATCACCGGGATCTTGAGCTGGCGTCGCAACTCCCGCTCTATATAAAAGCATTCCGGGGCCTTGATGTCTTCCAGGTTGATGCCGCCGAAAGTCGGCTCCAGCGCCTTGACGATCTGCACGAACTTTTCAGGATCCTTTTCATTGATCTCGATATCGAAAACGTCGATGTCGGCAAAGATCTTGAATAACACCCCCTTTCCTTCCATGACCGGTTTGGAAGCCTCCGGCCCGATATCGCCCAGCCCCAGCACCGCCGTTCCATTGGTGATCACCGCCACCAGGTTGCCCTTTGCGGTATATTTATAGACATCCTCGACATTCTTGCAGATTTCCTTGCAGGGTTCCGCCACGCCGGGAGAATAGGCCAGGGAAAGATCCCTCTGCGTCTTCGCTTCCTTTGTCGGCACGACCTCGATCTTGCCGGGTCGTCCTTTGGAATGATATTCAAGCGCCTGCTCCTTGCGGAGCTGTTTTTTTTGCATAGCCGGTGCAAAATACGAAAATGCTGTCAAACACCCTTTCAGCTGATTAGAGCCGCCACAGGCGGCTCGACCGAAGGTCAATCCCGGATTGCCCGGATTGTTTCTTTTTGGACCCCATTTAGTCCCGTAACTGCAGTGTGAATGCGCAGCGGTGGCGTAGGTTCGCTGCCCCCCCATACCCTGGCCCGAGACACATTAAACCTTTGGGCGGAATCGCCCCTGGAGAACAAATATTCCACGCATATGTCCTTTCAACACCCGTCGCACACCTGGTTGTTGCCTGCCATGACCATCGCCTTCCTGACAGGCTGTGAACCTACCCATTTATCTGTCGATTCCCCCTCTTCAACGACTGCCTACCTTACCACGCCGGTCCGCGGCATCCAGTATTACAGCAGGCAAAATGCCAAATACCTGGGCAGCGAAAGCTCCGTTTCGACAGGCTGGCCATCCGGGAATTATATGATTCCAGCCTGCCCATCACGGTGGATAACGGGCTGATCCAATCCGATTGTCAACTTATCAGGGACTCCTCCCTGGTCTATAAAGTAGAATATCCCCTGTATATTTTTCTGGACCGGAATACCGGCGAGATCTCTTGTATCAGGGAACGGCCGGGTACTAATACCCGGTCCCCGGTGGAAGTGATCCCTTCCCCTCGTTATGGCGTCACCTATCCCAGGATCGGTAGTGCCCCGCCGGATAGCAGGATACTGATCGCCCAGGTGCATGGCCACCCTCCCATACGCAATGATCGGGAGACAACGGTCCGCGGAATGTCGGATACGGATATCCTGGCAGCTCACTGCCTGCAGGTGCCAGTCTATGCCATCGACGCCATGGATGGAAATATCGGCGATCCCGGCCATATCCACCGCGCCAATCCCGACCCGGGCCCGGATGAGCCGGTTCAAAACACCAATATTGGCGAGACTATGGGGACGCTGGTAAATCCGGGATCGAAGATCGATATCGCCCACGACGCCCTCAGGATCTGGGGAAAAAGTAAAGCTCCCGATTTTATCGGCATGGCGCTGTGGAATAAAGCCATCCTGGCGAAGCTGAGGCCGCCGCCCACGATATAGGTGTCCGCTGACCATCATTCCGCAAACCGCACATGACTGCCCAGCCACGCCATCATCCCTGCCCCGATCTCGATAGCGGATTCATCGATATTAAAAGTCGGCGTATGCACGCCCGACGTAATGCCTTTTTCAACGTTCATCACCCCCAGCCGGTAAAAACACCCCGGGATCTGCCTGGTGTAATACCCGAAATCCTCCGCACCCATCCTTACCTCCGTCTCCAGCACATTGTCCGCCCCGAGGAAATCCCTCGCTTCCGCCCGCGCCACCTTGTCCAACGCCTCATTATTATGGACCATCGGATAGCCGACATCGATGTGCAGATCGATCTCCGCACCCATGGCATGCACCAACTCCGTCGCCTGCTTGCGGATCAGTTCATGCGCCCGGAATCTCCACTCCTCGTCCATCGCCCGGAAAGTCCCCATCAGCTTCACCTCGCTCGGAATGACATTGGTCGTAAATCCTCCCTGTACCGAAGTGATAGATAATACCGAAGGCGACAAAGGATTACGGTTGCGGCTGATGATCTGCTGCAGCGCCACCACCAGGTAACTGGCCACCAGGATCGTATCGACCGTCAGGTGCGGAGCGGCCGCATGCCCTCCTTTCCCCTTGATCGTAATATAAATTTCGTCCGCACTCGCCATCACCATACCACCGCGGAAGCTCAGCCTGCCCACTTCCAGCCCCGGATGCACATGCAACCCAAAGATGGCCTCCGGTTCAGGATCCTTCAGTACGCCCTCCCTGATCATCAGGCTGGCGCCACCCGGGTTCTTTTCTTCTCCCGGCTGGAAGATCAGCTTCACCGTGCCCTCCCACAAGTCCTTCGTCTCCTGTAATATACGCGAGGCGCCCAGCAGGATTGTCGTATGCACGTCATGCCCGCAGGCATGCATCACCCCTTCGTTGGTCGATTTATAAGGAACATTATTCTCTTCCCTGATCGGCAGGGCATCCATATCCGCCCTTAACGCGATAACTCTGCTGCCCGGGTTCTTTCCCTCGATCATTCCGACCACACCGGTCTCCGCCAGGACATGATGGGGGATGCCCGTCTCGGATAATTTCTGCTGCACAAACGCCGAAGTCTTGAATTCCTGGTAACTGAGCTCCGGGTGCGCATGCAGATGATGCCTGATCGATATTAGGTCTGGAGCATATTGTTTGGCGAGTTGTTGGATCTTTTTTTTCAGCATGGATATTGATTCAAAAAATGAAATCCTATGGATTCGTCGTATTCCCTTTAGGCAGATCGGTGAGCTTCAGCTCGATGACATCCGGAATGACATAGATGCCTGAAGGGAAAAACCTCGAAATTTGCCCGACCGCGTCTTCCGCCTCTTCTTGTGTTTTGAAATTGCCTACCCTCAGCTTGTAGTTGGGTGACTGGTACAGCAGATAAGGCTTCCAATCCGGAAATTCCTCCAGCATTTTTGCTTTTGCCGCAAATACCTTGCTGCGGTCGGGCGAATTGATCACCTGTATCCGCCAGCCCGGTACCATGCGTCGGCTGTCCCGCGTGGTCTCTTCATTGATCTCGATCTGCTTGCGGACCAACTGATCGATCCGGGGATCTTTCAGGATCACAACACTGCTGCTGTCCGCCGGATGAGGCATCATCGACCCCGCTGAATCCGGCGTCTGGGCTACTGCCGCCCGGGCTGTCAACAATAGGATAATCAGCAATAATTTATACATAATCTTCTTTTAGTAATAATCGGCTTCCCCGCTTACTTCATCCGCCTTCTGGCTCTTCTCGTCTTCCTCCACGATGGCCACACTCGCACTGCAGCCCAGCCGGTTCGCACCTGCCGCTATCAGCTGTCTCGCAAAGGTCGCATCCCGGATACCCCCTGAAGCCTTGATCCGGATCCCCGCAGGCAGATGCTGCCGCATCAGTTCCACAGCCGCCACCGAAGCCCCTTTTTCCGCATAACCGGTGGACGTCTTCAGAAAATCGACCCCCACCCGGCTGTAGATCTTGCAACACCGGATGATCTCTTCGTCGCTCAGTATCCCGCTCTCGATGATCACCTTGACGATCCTTCCGTCCTCATGCGCCCGAGCTGTCAACACGGTCATCTCCCCTTCCAGCTCCGGCCAGCGCCCTGCCTTCAATAAAATAAGATTGATCACAATATCCAGTTCATCCGCCCCGTCGGCTATCGCCTGCTCCACCTCAGCCGTTTTCGCCGCAGTGGTCGAATAGCCAAAAGGAAACCCGATCACGGTCGCCACCTTTACAGCCGCCCTGGTATCGCCCCCCTTCACCCCGTCCACCGCAACCGCCATCAGCGGCGGCGGTACACAGACTGCAGCAAACCCATATGCCACCGCCTCTTTACATATTTTTTTGATATCAATATGTGTGGTGGTGGGCTTTAAAATGGTATGATCGATATAGGAGGCCAGCGTAATCACCGACTTTATCTTTGTTATTTACCGTTAATAAATATTCGAACCCTAAAATTAGGCCATTTAAGTAAATTAGAACGATTTTTCAACTCGACTAAAACTAACGCACATGAGAAACTCTCGACATCTCGCAAGAGGTAGAACACTCCCCCTTTTGCTGTTTTTATTATCCCTTTCGCTTATTGCTACAGCACAGACCACCTTCCCCGTTAACGGAGTGGCAGACCCCAGGCAGCATTGCTACGCCTTCACCCATGCTACTATCGTCAAGGACGGTCAGTCCACGCTGACCAACGCCGCCCTGGTGATCAGGGACGGACTGATCGTAGGCGCCGGCGCCGGGCTGGCGATACCCGCAGATGCCATGGTCATCGATTGCAGCGGGAAATATATTTACCCCTCCTTTATCGATCTCTATAGTGATTATGGAATGCCCGTCGCAGAAGGGCGTCCCGGCCGCGCCGCCGGATTCGATTTCAGGGCCCCCGCCCAGATCGAGTCCAATACCAAAGGGGCCTACAACTGGAACCAGGCCATTCATCCCGAGACGGACGCTTCGCGCCTGTTCACTTCGGATGACGCCAGGGCCAAACCCCTCCGGGAATCCGGCTTCGGCACAGTCCTATCCCATGTGAAAGATGGCATCGCCCGAGGCACAGGGGTCGTCGTCACCTTGACCGATGAGAAGGATAACTTTGCTATCGTCAAAGAAAAAGCTTCCGCTCATTACTCCCTCAATAAAGGCACCTCTACCCAGAGCTACCCCTCCTCGCTCATGGGCTCGATCGCTCTTTTAAGACAGACCTATATCGATGGTCAATGGTACAAGACGATGCCGGCGCACGAAGGCACCAACCTCAGCCTGCAGGCCTGGAATGACCAGCAATCCCTGCCCCAGATCTTCGAGGGCGATGATAAATGGGGCGACCTGCACGGCGACCGCATCGGTGACGAATTCGGCGTTCAGTATATTATTAAGGCAGGCGAGAACGAATACCAGCGAATAGCCGATATCACCGCTACCAAAGCAACATACATAGTGCCGGTCAACTTCCCGCAGGCCATGGACGTCGAAGACCCCGATGATGCCCGCTTCGTTTCCCTTGCCGACATGAAGCACTGGGAGCTGGCCCCCACCAATCCCGGCGCCTTTGAAAAGGCCGGAATCACCTTCTGCCTCACCAGCGCGGACCTGAAGGACCCCAAACAATTCCTTCCTAATGTCCGCAAGGCCTTTGATTACGGCCTCTCCGAGGCAAAGGCCCTCGAGGCACTCACGAAAACGCCCGCCACCCTGGTCGGCATCTATGATAAGGTCGGTAGCCTGGACGCAGGCAAACTGGCCAACTTCCTCATTACCACCGGTCCCGTCTTTAATGAAAAGACCAGCATCGTGGAGAACTGGGTCCGGGGCAAGAAGTTCTCTGTGAAAGAAGAGGACTGGAAAGACATCAGGGGACAATATAACCTGGTCATCACATCGGCCGACGGCGGCTCGAAGACACTCACCCTCGATGTCAAATCTTCTACGGCAGCCAGTGTGATCGGTAAAGATACCCTTACCGGTAAGTTCAGCTATGGCGGCAACCTCGTCTCCCTCAGCTATGGCAGCGCCGGTGGCGGCAGGAGATCCGGCGGCGGTGGCCGCGGCGGCGCCATAACGCATCTCAGCGGCGTAGTCAACGGAGATACGTGGAACGGTAATGGTACCGATTCCACCGGGAATATCGTCATCTGGACAGCCACCTTCGCCAGGGCAACTCCCCCGGATACGACATCGGCCGCCCATAGGAAACCCGGCCGCCTCGGAAAAGTGCTCTATCCTTTCGACGGCTATGGCTGGGATACCTTGCCGGCACAGCACGATCTGCTGATCAAAAATGCCACTGTCTGGACCAACGAGAAGGAAGGCCGTTTGACCAACACTGATGTGCTGGTCAAAGCGGGTAAAATTGCCAGGATCGGCAAGAACCTCTCCGCCGATGGTGCACAGGTCATCGACGGCACGGATAAATACCTGTCTCCGGGCATCATCGACGAACACTCCCATATCGCCGCCTTTTCGATCAACGAAGGCGCCCACTCCGTTACCTCGGAAGTACGCATCGCCGACAACCTCAACCCCGAGGACATCAATATCTATCGGCAGCTGGCCGGCGGTGTAACTTCCTCCCATATCCTCCATGGGTCCGCCAATAGCATCGGCGGCCAGACCCAACTGATCAAGCTGCGCTGGGGAGTGGATGACGAAGGACTGAAGTTCAGGAACTGGGACCCCTTCATCAAGTTCGCGCTCGGTGAGAATGTGAAGAGGACCACTTCCCAGAACAACAACAGATTCCCGGACACCCGCATGGGGGTAGAAGAGGTGTTCACGGACGCCTTTACCCGCGCACGTGATTACCAGCAGGCACGCAAGGCCGCTCCCGGCGTGACCCGCCGTGATCTCCAGCTGGATGCGCTGGTCGAGATCCTCGAACACAAACGCTTCATCACCTGTCATTCCTATGTACAAAGCGAAATTACTGCCCTGATACGCGTGGCCGATAAGTTCGGCTTTACCGTCAACACCTTCACCCATATCCTCGAAGGCTATAAGGTGGCCGATAAAATGAAGGCCCACGGCTCCAATGCCTCCACCTTCTCCGACTGGTGGGCCTATAAGATCGAAGTGACGGACGCTATCGCCTACAACGCCACGATCATGCAGCGCGAAGGGCTCAACGTCTGTATCAACTCGGACGATGCCGAACAGGCGCGCCACCTCAACCAGGAGGCCGCCAAGAGCGTCAAATACGGTGGCATGTCTGAAGAAGATGCCTTCAAGATGGTCACCCTCAATCCTGCCAAAGCCCTGCACGTCGCCGACAGGGTGGGCAGCATAAAGGAAGGCAAGGATGCCGACCTCGTACTGTGGAGCGATAATCCGCTCAGCATCTACGCCAAACCCGAAAAAACCATCGTGGACGGTATCATCTACTTCGATATCGACCGGGATCTGGCGATGCGGAAGTATGTGGCCGCGGAACGTAACCGCCTCATCCAGAAAATGATCGCTGAGAAAAAATCGGGTGCACCCATGGCCCCCGCCACACCCAGCTATCACGTCGAGCTCAGCTGCGGTGACCATGATCACCACGACGGACTGCTGACGATCGATGAAGGCAGTGACGATGGCGATCGCGATAGCGGCCAGACCGATGCCGCCCTGAATACTAACTCCAACCAGTAAAATGATTACCATGAAGAATAAATTATTTCATATACCTCAGACGCCCGGGTGGTTTGCCCCCCTCGGCGCCCCTGGCCCCGTCGGCATCCTTGCCATCCTCGCCTTGACGCTCCTCACTTTTACGCCCGCCCGCGCCCAGGACGACATTTACCCCGCGAAACCCTATAACGGCCACCTGTTCATCACCGGCGGTACGATCCATGTCGGCAACGGCCAGATCATCGAGAACGGCACCATCGAAGTGGATAAGGGGAAAATCGTCGGGATCGGCGCCAATGTCAGTATCTCCGGCACCGATGCTAAGATCGTCGACGCCAAAGGCCGACAGATCTATCCCGGCCTGATCCTGTCTGTTACTGACCTCGGCCTGAAAGAGATCGGCAGCGGCGCCCGCGGCTCCGACGATTTCCAGGAACTAGGCGACCTAAACCCCAGCATCAGGTCCATCGTCGCCTATAACACTGATTCTAAGATCATCAATACCCTGAAGGCCAATGGTATCCTCCTGGCTGGTGTAACGCCCGAGGGCGGCACCATCAGCGGCTCCTCTACGGTCGTGCAGCTCGACGCCTGGAACTGGGAGGACGCTGCCTATAAAATGGACAATGCCATCCACCTCACCATTCCGACCTTCCTTGCCCGTCCCCGGCGTTTCGGCGGTGGCGGCGGACGTTTCGGCGCACAGGCCCCGACTGACCCTACGAAGGAGGCCCTGGATAAGATCGAAGAGCTCAAAGCCTTCTTCCACGAGGCAAAAGCCTATGCCGCGGAACCCACTCACAAGGAGACGAACCTGAAATTCGAAGCCGTAAAAGGCCTCTTCACCAAACAGCAGAAATTATTAGTCCACGGCGACCAGGTCAAGCAAATGCTCGTGGCCATCGATTTCGCCAAAGAATTCGGCTTCGACGTCACCATCGTCGGCGGCAGTGAAAGCTGGCTGATCGCCGACCTGTTGAAACAAAACAACATCTCCGTCATCCTCCAACAGACCAACGCCCTCCCGACAACCGAGGACGACGACTATGACCAGCCCTTCAAAACGCCCGCCATCCTGCAAAAGGCCGGTGTACTCTTCGCGATCAACGACTCGCACGGAGAGACCCGCTACCGCAACCTCATGTTCAACGCCGGCGTGGCCGCGGCTCATGGCCTTACGAAGGAACAGGCCCTGCAGGCGATTACCCTCAGCGCTGCTAAAATTCTCGGTATCGCCGACCGCACCGGATCGCTGGAGGTAGGCAAGGACGCCAATATCGTCGTCAGCGCCGGCGACATCCTCGACATGCGTACCAGCATCATCGAGCACGCCTTCATCCAGGGCAGGGAAGTCAACCTCGATAACAAACAGACACAGCTCTACCACCGGTATATGACCAAATACGGGTTGTCAGAAACGCCGATACCGTAAGCAACCAGACTGTTCAGGTTTATTAAGTACAGTACATCAAGCCCCCGCCCGCTGCCCGTCAGCGGCGGGGTTTTTATTAATATTCAATTAATACGGGCATCCTACCTTTATTCCTCCATGAGAAATATTCTACTTGTATTTACCGCCATTCTCCTCCTGTTGTCACGCCTTACTGCGCAATCGCAACCCCAATCCCCCGCGCTCCCGGGCGCCGTCCACTCCGACTCAACCCCCTCCGGCGCGACCCGCGACCGCACCCTCCTGCCCAACGGCTGGTACCTCACCCCCGCCGGCCAATCCGTCCCGCTCAGCTCGGATCTTCCGCTTAACATGGCCCTCGCCCCGGATGGTATCCACCTTGCCGTCACCAATAATGGCAACGGCCGCCAGACGATCGACCTGGTCAACCTCATACAACAGCAGGTAGTCGACTCCGTGACCATCGGCAAAGCCTGGCTTGGCCTTACTTTCGCCAGGAAACACCCTTATCTGTACGCCTCCGGCGGTAACGACGATATCATCATCCGCTATCGTTTGACCGGCGACCGCCTGCTGAATAAGGATACCCTCGTCCTCGGCCGTCCCTGGCCGGCAGAAAAGATCAGCCCTACGGGGCTCACCCTGGATGAGGCGCACGACCGGCTCTACGTCGTCACCAAAGAGGACGATGCCCTCTATGTGTGCGATACAAAGGCCATGAAGGTACTGTCCAGGGTGCCGCTGGGCGCCGAGGCCTATACCTGTATACTGAACCCGAAAGCCCCCGAATTGTATATTTCCGCCTGGGGTAGCCGGAAAGTATGGATCTACAATACAAAAGATGATGCCCTGCAGGACTCTGTGGCTACCGGCGATCATCCCACGGATATGGCCATCAACGCCCTCGGCCGGTGGCTCTATGTGGCCAACGCCAACAGCAATTCCGTATCGGTCATTGACCTGCAGTCACGCCAGGTGACGGAGACCCTCCACACCGCGTTGTCACCCGATGCACCCATCGGCTCTACCACCAACAGCGTCTGCCTGTCGCCCGGCGGAAAGACCCTCTACATCGCCAATGCAGATAATAATTACCTGGCGGTCTTCGACGTATCCGATCCCGGCCATAGTCACTCGCTCGGCTTTATTCCCGTCGGCTGGTACCCCACCTGCGTCCGGACGCATGGCCGCCAGATCCTGGTGACGAACGGGAAAGGGCTCTCTTCCATGCCCAATCCGCTCGAACCCCAACCCGGCCAACGCCGCAACAAGAAGGGATATAAGAAGAGCGGCGATAATAAAGACCAATACATCGGCAGTATGCTCAAGGGTACCTTGTCGGTCATCACTGCGCCTGACGCCTCAGCCCTCGCCGCCTACACCCGCCAGGTATATGGCAACACGCCCTATTCCGCACAGCGTGAGCAGCAGGCGCCCGGCGAGCCCGGCAACCCTATCCCGCGCAGGGCAGGGGAGACCTCGCCCGTCAAATATGTATTTTATGTATTGAAGGAAAACCGGACCTACGACCAGATCCTGGGCGACATGCCACAGGGCAATGGTGACACCAGCCTTTGTCTTTTCGGGCGCCAGGTCACCCCTAACGCCCATGCACTAGCCGCGTCATTTGTTCTGCTGGATAACTTCTACGTAGATGCGGAAGTCAGCGCCGATGGACATAACTGGTCGATGGCAGGTTATGCTACCGACTTCGTGGAAAAGAACTGGCCCAGTAACTACAGCAGCCGCGGCGGCAACTACGATTTCGACGGCAGCAGGCCCGTCGCCAATCCGACCAAAGGCTTCATCTGGAACTATTGCCAGCGCGCAGGCGTAAGCTTCCGTAACTATGGCGAATTCGAAGACAACGGGCCGCCGACCCTGGATCTCCTGAAGGAAGCCGATCATTATTGCAGGCGTTATACCGGCTGGAAGCTGGATACCCAGGATATTCACCGGGAAGCAGTGTTCGAACATGATTTCGACTCCCTGCTGCAGGCCGGCGCCGTCCCGCATTTCAGCACGATCTACCTGCCGAATGATCACACCAGCGGCCTTGCACCCGGCGCCTATAGCCCAGTCGCCCACATCGCGGACAACGATCTGGCCCTGGGCCGGCTGGTGGACCATATCTCCCACAGCGCCATCTGGGGACAATCCGCCATCTTTGTCCTCGAAGACGATGCCCAGGACGGCCCCGACCATGTCGACGCCCATCGGTCCCCTGCCTATGTCATCAGCCCCTATATCCGGCGGAACTCCGTCAATCATACGATGTATTCCACTACTTCTGTCCTCCGTACTATGGAGCTTATCCTTAACCTTCCCCCCATGAGCCAGTACGATGCAGCCGCCACCCCCCTGTATAGCTGCTTTAGCGCCACCCCCGATACCACGGCCTTCAACGCTGTCCCCGCCGGCGTCGACATCAATGCACGCAATAGCGCCTCGACCGCTTCCGCCCTCCTGTCGGCCCGCTTCGACCTTTCTCACGCCGACGCCGTCCCCGATGCCTTGCTGAACGAGGTCATCTGGAAAGCCGTCAAAGGCGAGAACAGCCTCGTCCCCGCACCCCGCCGCAGCGCCTTCGTCAAAGTCAGCCCCGAAAAGGACGACGATTGACTACTGCCTGGGATTCAACGCTTCCTTGATCCGCTCTTCCACATCCTGTAAATGATATTTACTGACCTTATCCGTCTCCCTGGCAATCGCACCCACAATCTCATTCTTCAACTCCACCAGCTGTGCCCGCGCTTCGGAAGGCACATCCGTATTCTTGAGATCACCGGTAAAGACGATCAGTCCTCTCGGCAGACCGGCCGGCGGCGCCATGGGAGGCGCAGGGTTCAGCAGGTCTACCAGAGATTGGATATACACCTTTTGCAGGTTACGCCGGTGAATATCGATAGGCGCACCAGTCGCAAGTTCTGACCAGACTCCTTTTTTCGCGTCTGTCAACAGATCGTCCACACTGTAGGCGCCGGGGCCATAGCGACCTGTGCAGACCGTTAGCCTGTACAGCCGGGCGCCCGACAACAGACTTTTCAGCGTATTTGCCTGTACGGTGCTCAGCGATTCTTCTGCCCCGGGGTTGCTGAACTTATTCAGGATATCCTTGTACAACAGCCACGTCGGAGTGGCGAACAATTGCCTGTTCAGGAAATCCACGGCCTCTTTCTGTGTCACTTTCGGCGTCGCTTCATACACATCCCCCGGTTGTTCCACACTCTTGAAGGTCTCCTCCACTCCACCGACATTCTTCGTCACATGTCCCATATAACGGGCGAATTGTTGTATCACGTTCTGATACATTTCCTGCAGGTTATCATATTCATCAGCCTCTTCCCTCGTCCATTCAGGCAGGTTCGGCAGGATCCGCTTCAGGTTTTTGATCCCGTATTCGCTGGCCTTCATCGCATTGTCGCCCAGGTCTTCCGTTTGCGCCCGGGGATCAAAATTATACCCCTCACCGCCAAACCACAGCCGGGGATTCTTCAGGCTGTCGGTAGCCAGTTTGCTCATCATCTTTTTGTCTTCTTCTTCCGTTAGGTCCGGGTCATATTTATAACCCCAGAGAATGGCCCATTTATCATAATCGCCTATCCGGGGATACAATCCCTTCGAGGTGATATTGTCTTCCGGTTGGGCCACATAGTTGAATCGCGCATAGTCCATAATCGATGCTGTATGGCCATTGGCTTCCACCCAGGCCTTGTCGCGCAGTTTTTCCACCGGTGTCTTGCTGCTACTGCCCATGTTATGGCGCAGGCCAAGGGTATGCCCGACCTCATGAGAGGACACGAACCGGATCAGGTCTCCCATCAACGCACCATCGAACTTCATCCTCCGGGCGCGGGGATCTACTGCCGCAGTCTGTATCATATACCAGTCATGCACCAGCTTCATCACATTATGATACCATCCGATATGCGTTTCCAGGATCTCCCCGCTCCGCGGGTCTGCGAGGTTCGGACCATAGGCGTTCTCGATATCGCTGGCGAAGTACCGGATCACCGAAAATCGCGCGTCTTCGAGGCTCATCGTCGGATCGTTCTCCGGCCATTCCTTACCTATGATAGCATTCTTGAACCCCGCCTTTTCAAAGGCAGCCTGCCAGTCATTGATACCCGCGATCAGGAAAGGACGCCACTGCTTGGGCGTAGCCGGATCGATATAGATGGTGATAGGCTTTTTCGGCTCCACCAGCTCACCCCGCTTATATTTCTCTATATCCTCGTCTTTGGGTTCCAGCCGCCAGTGATGGATGAACTCGTCGGTCTCGACCCGCTGCTGGTCGTCTCCAAATACCGTATACTCGCTGGTAAAGAAGCCGACCCGGCGGTCGAATGTCCGCTTGCGCATCGGTGTCTTCGGCAGCAGCAGGAACGAATTATTCAGTTCCACCGTCACCGCCCCCGTTTCTTCACCGGCCGGCAGTACCCCGGACGGCGCTCTCCCCCCGGCAGCAGGGGCCGCAGGGGCAGGGTTGACCGTGAAGGTCTTCACCGTCCGTATTTCCGTATTGATGGGGTAGGTGTGGATGCTTTCGATATAGGACCGCTCGGGTGACAACCCCATCAGATTAAAACGCCTTTTAATGGCCGGCGTCAGGCTGACCGGCTGATTGTCCCCTTTGAAGAAATCCGTCACCTCGATGACCACCGTCCCACTGCTGCTGTCCGCGCTCTTGCCATACGCCTTAACATCGAAAGCGGCAGCTATCGGGTTCATATTGGAATTCCTTACCGCCAGCGCGATAGGCTGGCTGGAGTCCGACGCCACATTCACAATGGTCATTACATTCAGGAACACCGTATGCGCCGGGCCTTTCTCCCAGCGGATCGACTCCTGGCTCACTTGTTCGCCTCCGTAATTGCCGCCCGGCGACGTTCTGTCATAACGCGTGCTCACCAGGATATCCCGGCCGAAAATAGAATCCGGGATCTCGAAATACCACTTGTCTTCTACCTTGTGTACCGTGAACAAACCGGGATGGCTGATCGCCTTCTCCGTAATGACCTCTTTGTAGGGTTTCGGCTCCTGTCGCGTAGCCGGCGCTCCGCCACTGGGTCGCTGGCCGGCCGCTCCGGCCGTGTTGCCCCCGGAGGGGCCGGGATTACCTGGTCTTTGCTGTGCAATCGCTGCCGGCATCAATCCTGTAAACATCATCAGGGCTGTAAGAAAATTTCTCATAATGTATTCTCTGCTTGGTTTAATTATGTTCCGATGGACGATCTGCCGTCGGATAGCTAATAAAATGGCAATGAAATTAATGAACCCCCACACTCATAGGCCGGAAATATGACGAATGGGAAAAGCGAGTCCCTTAATGGATTAGAATCGCACGACAGCCGCGCTTCGATCCCTCATTTGCGCCCGGCGCCGGTCACTTGCGCCTCAGCCTCAGTGATTTGCGCTCCGGTTTATTTAATATACTTGTTGAGTATACATTTTTTTATTAAACCTTTCCCTATTTTGGTTATCCAACTACGCCTAAAGGGTAAATTTTACCGATGATTTTCATTAAACCTATTCTATAAAATGAACGATCCGAAACAACCCAAACGCTTCGTTTCCGTCCGCCTGGCGGAAGAAGAATTCAAAGAGGTCTACCGCCAATACGAAAACTCTACCTGCCGCAGCCTCACCGAATATGTCAAAAAGGTCCTCACTAAAAAACCGGTTACGGTCAAGGTCCGCAACCAATCCCAGGATGAACTCCTGCTTGCGATGATCGGTATCAAGAACCGGCTGGACCAACTCGCCTTACAGGCAGAAGAATCCAACGCCGCCGCCGTCCTCCGCGAGATCGCCGAAATCAAATTGTTGACCCATCAAATTAGTGAAAAATGGTTGCAATGAGTGAACGTTCAAGAGACGCCCGCCAGACGCTCCTTTACAATGAACAGAAGCTCGAGCAGGGCCAGGCCCGGTTCCTGGGGGCCTTCAATTACTGGCAGGAAGATGACCGGCTGACCTTCGATGACAAGCTCCATCGCCTGCAGAAACTGATGGTGCTCAACGAACGCAGCCAGGCCAAAACGGTTCATCTTTCCCTGAACTTCCACCCCGACGATCAGCTCACGGACAAGACGATGCGCCGGATTGCAGCGGAGTTCATGCAGAAGATCGACTTTGCCGACCAACCCGCCCTGGTCTACCGCCATCTCGACGCCGGGCACCCGCATATGCATGTGGTCACGACCAATATCCGCCCGGACGGCAGCCGCATCAAAAACGATCTGCGCTCACCCCATCACCTGATGGAAATATGCGCCGGGCTGGAAATCCGCCATCACCTGACCCACGCTATCCCTTCGCCATCGGACGATCGTCACCTCGCGCAGCGCGAGCGCCCCGGCCTCATCCCCGGCCCCGCGCAGCACAATACCCCAAGCCCTTCCATCGCCCCCAGCCGCCTGCACTATGGCCAATCAGCCACCAAGACCGGCATTGCCGGCGTGCTCGATTATGCGCTGGACAAATTTGCCTACACGTCCTTGGACGAGTTGAACGCCGCTCTTAGCCTTTACCGGGTTCGTGCCGACCGCGGCAGCGAACAGGGACGCATGTACCAGAACAGAGGCCTGTATTACCGGATGATCGACGAAAACGGAACAAAGATCGGCGCTCCCATCAAAGCCAGCTCCTTCCTCCGGCGACCGACCCTCGATTACCTGGAGCGCCAATTTGTACTTAATGAGCAGAAACATCAACAAAATATCAGCAGGGTGCGTACCTGGGTCGATTGGAGTCTTCGCGACTACACCCCGCCCAGCCTGGGATCCTGGAAGGACGAGTTGCTAAAGGATAAGATCCATGTCGTCATGCCGCTTAGATCCGGCCAGGGTTTTTACTATGTCGATTTTTCCAATGATACTGTCTACAGGGATACACACTTGGGTCCCACGTACACCGCTGCTGCCATTCTGCAGCGCACTGGCTTGGACAAAACCATAGAGACGCTCGCGCACAACCAGCAGCTCACTCTTACCCCCAAAGACCGCTCCCTGTTACGAAAGCCTGATCTTAACCCAGCAGACAAATTGCACATGCTTCTTCGCTTGTCCCCGCAACACGACCATCTTCAGGCGGTAAAGGAAGCCGAGACCCAGGAGCTGCATCAAACTCAACGGCATCGTATGTCCCTATAAGTTGTCATAGGATAATTTATTTCGACAATTATCCGGCATTAATGACTTGGTACAGGCCATTTCTTGCGGAACCCCTATCTACTCGAATTTTTAGGCTTGAAAGAAAAGCCGGTCTACACAGAAACAGATCTGGAGGCTGCTATCATCGCAAACTCTAAATACCGGATTAATCTTCCCAGGGAAACGGAATTTCAAAAAATTATTGAAGAACAACGGGAAAAATTGACCGTATAACAAAGGAGGTTCTTATGAAAATCAGCGACAGGAATACCGTCCTGCATCTTCTGACCGGTAATGGTGAGGTTTCGGTTACGGTGAATGAAACCGATACCGGGATTCGGGATTCGATTTATTTATTTTTCAACCACGAATTCGTTGACCTGCGCCAAACCTTCACCCGGAAAATTCAGTACATCTGTAAGCCCTTTTTAGACGCATTCAATCAGGCAGGTGAAAAAAAGGCAATGCCTTCTCTATCCAGCGCGCAACTAACCTAATAGATCGCGTACTCGGTCTGAATATTTTTATGAAATATTGCGAGGTCGAGACCAAGATCGTCCCACCCGGTAAAAAGGCTTTCCACGCCAATCAAAAATATGTCAACGAAACAAAATCGCCTATTGAAGTCATGGATGCTACCTGGTTCACAACCTTCATTCGAAGTGAAGAATTTGCAGTAGGTGCGAACACAGGCGGCTTTTTCCGCCTGCAGCCCTGCGGGAAAGACCTAAAAGATCGAAAGCTGATCTGGGTTTTTCCCTTCATGAAACATGGTTATACCCGCAAAGCCAAAGTGCTTAGTGACCCTGAACGAAAATCGCAGCGAACTGCTGTCATGGCTTAAGCCCGCGGTTTTGCCCCGGCCTCTGGCGGGGAATGAGGAGGGGTGCTAAATGCGGGGTACTGACCATATGATTAATTCTCTTCTCGACAAGCTCACAAACGTCTGCTTTTATTTGGGTAAAATTAGCCATCACTTCATTCTCGCTAATGGCTACGATGGCTGGAATAGGCCCGGAACCCTGACCTTCCCGATCTTCGTCCGCAGCATCCGGTAGGATCTGCGCATGGAAAGCTTTGAGTCGCAACGGGTACGAAGGGCTGTCACCAATGATGCCGGCGAATTCACCAGAAGAAAACGTAGAGATCTTGCTGGCAGGCAATGCAAGGTCCAACTGCTGGGTCTGGCTGACAGAACTGTCACGGCTATTGTTGCTGTAAGTGGACTTATCCTGTAAGATTCTACCGAACCGTTCGCTGACCACCTGGGCGGAATCTCCGGAGACATGACCGCTGATCAGAGTGCCCGGCAGGTTGAAGATCGCATCGGCCGTATCACGGCCATAGGCATCCCGCAATTGTGAAAGGTCCTGGATACCCAATGTCACAGCGACCTGATTGCTCCGGGCTGTCGCCAGGGTCTTGTCCATGCCCAATACAGTGATGCTTGGGAATTCATCGAAAAAAAGATGGCACGGAATGCCCCCTTTCCTGTTGACCACCTTTAGCATCCTGCTGATGATCAGGCTGACGACGGCTCCATATATATGCTCCTTTTCGGGGTTTGAAGCAATGCAGATGACCTTCGGATCGTCGGCATTATTGATATCCAATGAAAAATCATTCGCTGAAAGCAGGTAATACAGTTTGGGCGAGACAAGGGCATTTAAAGGCACCCTTGCGCTGTCTATCTGCCCCTGAAGTTGCTCCATAGTACCGTTTTTATAGGCGCTGGCAAAACTGTTGATAAGGCTTTCGATTTCCGGGTAGGATAACAGGATGGAAAACAGACGGTCATATTCGGTCTGGATCAGCTCGATCAGGTGCGGCAATGTACAGTATCGGCCATTTTCATAGCACCGGAGGAACCAGATATTGGCAGTGACAAAATTCACAGCCGATTCTACAAAAAAGTCACCCCGCCGGTGGACCCACTGCTTGTTGAGGGCCAGCAGGATCGTTCGGGCCAACTCGGCTGCATCGGAAATATCGCGCATCCCCGACGGATCGAGAGGATTACACCGGTGGCTGCGGGAGAGATCGTCAAAGTTCATCGCGAAAAAGGCAGCGCCTCGACCCTTAATCCGCTGCAGTTTCTCCCATGTGAATCGGGTGAGATCGTCATATTTCAGATCGTACACGAAGACCGCCATCCCGCGCTCCAGGCTTTGACAGATCAGGGGCCGGAAAATATAGCGTGTCTTGCCGGACCCTGGCTTTCCCATGACCAGCGTTCCTCGCATGATATCGACAAGATTGATCTGACACGTCCGCTTCCGGTTTCGATAGTAATAGCGGCCGCGAAGATGAAGACTTAATGGATGACTGATGCGCCGCTCCTCCTGTGGGATCTCTTCGTTTTTGCGGTTGAAGATGTCATTCCGGAAGGGCGCAGTTGCCATTGCGATCACCGAACCAAAAAAACTGGCCAGCACAAATAAACCAATGATCATCGCCAGCAGGTAACAGACAGCCAGGAGGACAGGGTCGGCGGTAAAGAAAAAAAAGAGGTCATTCCCGAAATATAACAGCAGGCCAAGGGCCAGCCGCCGGAGCAACGACCGCCATGACGGCACAAGGTTGCTGTTCACACCCCCGATCGAACTCAAAGCCAGGAAAAAGAGGGCGATCAGCTTGCTTTCTAGCCAATGGTTGAACAGGCCCAGATGTGCAAAATTCCTGACGAGCCGATCGGTAATGACAGTTGTCAGCCTCAATTCAGCAAAGGCCGCATACCAGTAATGGTAGGCATGAAGAACAATAACAGCGGCGCAGCACCAACCAGCTGTAACCTGCAGAGGACGCTTGGTATCCATATCGTTTGGTTTCAAAGATTAAAAATGATAATGCTGATCGAAATTATACCTGAAAGCTTATTGCGAGTGCATGGGGAGATTAGGATAGGGCAAAAGATTGCCCGATGATAACTTGTTTTTTAGCGCGGGTAATCGAAAACCCTTAGTGAGCGTTTTTTTTCGACTACCTCTAACGAGTATATCGGAATTTAATGATAAATTATTTAACTAAAAAAACCTATCCATTTATGTTGCCAACAGAGAAAAAACAATTCGATGAAATGATTAGCTATCTCAAATCGGTATACCCGGTGCCAGATGATTTGAAGAAGGCGATTTGGGGTAAGACTCAACTCCTGAAAGTCAGAAAAAGAAAACACATTTTGAAGGCGGGCGAAGTATGCCACGATCTTTATTTTATCAGAAAGGGCCTGCTTCGCTGCTATTATTACACCAGGAGAGGAAAGGAAGTATCCACGTGGTTCATGTGGGAAAATGATGTGTGTGTATCTATTCCCAGCTTTTACCGGCAGGTCCCGGGTTATGAATATATTCAGGCTATTGAGGATTGTGAATTGATCTGCATCCGGTACGAAGACCTGTATGAGCTTTTTAAGAGTTATCCCGGATTCAATTTTATCGGCCGGGAGTTAGTGCAAAAATACCTGCTCGACTGGGCGCTTCAGCTACAGGATATCCGGCTTTTGAGAACAAAGGAACGGTATGAATCCCTCCTGGAACGTCAGCCGGACCGCATCCGGCGCATCCCGCAAAAGTATCTGGCCTCTTTTCTGGATATGCTGCCGACTTCGCTCAGCCGGGTCCGCAAGCCTAAAAATAAGAAAAGCCAGCCTCGAAAGAAGAAGGGTTAGCCGCCTGGTCTTACTTGCCGTCAGAACCCATCAACGCATTCACCACCGCCTGCAACCCCGGATAGCGATCCTCCGACCCGCTCAACTTCCGCGCCAGCGGCATCAGTTCGGGATCGGTATCAAAGTACGTAGCCAGAAGCAGCGTAGGAATGCCATTTTTTGGATCGAACAAGGTTCCGGCTTTGTACGCCGCCTCGCCATTCCGCGCCCTTTGACGGTCGAACTCCACCAACGCGGTATCTCCGATGGCGAAGGCAATCTCTCCCACGATCTTCAGCCGGTGGGAATGCCAGTTATTATAGGAAGTAGCCCGGCCAGGCCGGTTGAAGGGCGCATTCAACATCAAGGCCTCAATAAAAAGTCACTTATAATTTCAACATAAGTCTCCGATTCTTCGTACATCGGAGCATGCCCGGAATACTGCATTTCGACAAAGCTGGCATTGGGAATTAGCGAGGCGACCTCTCTGCCGTTGTCCGGCGGGTTTAATCCGTCATACTTGCCACTGATAACCAGCGTTTTAGACTTCACTTTTGCCAGATCATTCCTGAAGTCAAATCCGACAAAGGCGTTGTTGGCAGCGGCAAATTGTTCAGAGGTAAGTTTGGTATCAAACGCATCGAGGTGGTTTTTCATCAGGTCAGGATCGAATACCATATACTTTAGGAGTGCGGAAATACTTTGATGCATGTCGAGTCCTTCTATTTCTCCAGCGTGCTCTTTGAACAACCTTTGTACAGAAGAGGTCAAGCCATTCGATTTGGTGACGGTAAGAATCAGTTTATTGATCCTTTCGGGTGCGGTGATTGCTGCAAGTTGGGCGATATAGCTACCCATGGAAACACCAAGGAGATGGGCGGTTTCTATGCCAAAATGATCCATTATGCCTAAAATATCGTCCGCATGATCCTGAATAGTAGAATTTGCCGGCTTATCAGATTTGCCATGCCCCCTGCAGTCCAGCCCGATCGTTTTGAAGTCCTTTGACAGCGCAGGGTATACATTTTTAAAGTGTGATTCATAATCGCCGCCGACACCATGAATAAGTATTACGGGATATCCATCACCCTGCACGTTCACATATAAGTTTATTCCATTCACGTTTATCATTCCCATGTAGTTGGCTTTATTATACGCGATATCATTAGTGAACTAAGCATATAGGCTAAATTAATTAATGCACATCATCAAAATAATAAACCCGGTCCATTGGACCGGGTTCGAACATTAAATATTTTTTATCTCTTATCCCGCCACATCCTTCCCATGGCAGTTCTTATATTTCTTGCCGCTGCCGCAGGGACAGGGATCGTTGCGGCCGATCTTCGGGCCTACCTTCACCGGCTCCTGCTTCACCGGCTCGGATGGCTCATAGTATTCCCTTCCGCCTTCCCGGGGCACACCGTTAGGGGCGCCCGGATTGCCCACCCCAGTACCCACAGGGCCGGTGCCGGCCGCCGGCATCTCGTCCTTGCGTACCCGCAGCTTGCTCATGTCGGTCTTTTGCTCACGGCCTTCCCGGATACCACCCGCTTGCTGGCTGCCCGGCTGTTGATTATTGGACTGAATGCCGCTGTGACAGAGGAAGCTGATGATGTCCCTGTTAACATCACTGTCCATTCGCCTGAACAATTCAAAGGCCTCGACCTTATAGATCACCAGCGGATCTTTCTGCTCCAGATAGGCCGTCTGAACGCTTTGCTTCAAATCGTCCATATTCCTCAGGTGTTCCTTCCAGGCCTCATCGATGATCGACAACGTGATCTGCCTTTCCACGGCATTCATCAACTCTCGCCCTTCGCTGTTCAGCGTCTTCTGCAGACCCGCCACCACATTGATCCTTTTCTTTCCGTCGGTGAACGGAACGACTACATTCTCTACATGGGCGCCTTGCGTCACACGGATATTGTTGAAGACCGGTAAGGCCTGCTTGCGCATCTCGTCCAGCTTATGCTCGTAACTCTTGATCGCCTCCTGGTACAGTTGCTCCGACAGCTTGTTCACATCCCCCTTGAGGAAATCATCGTGGTCGATCTGTGTGTCGATACCGAAGTTGACGATGGTGGAGAGCTTGAGCCCTTCGAAATCATCCTGCTCCCGGAAAGAGTTCACCAACCCTTCTGCCACAATATAAAAAGCATTATCCAGGTCCAGCGCCAGCCTCTCGCCGAACAAAGCGTGATTACGTTTCCTATAAACGACATTCCGCTGCTTGTTCATCACATCATCATATTCCAGCAGCCGCTTACGAATGCCGAAGTTATTTTCTTCCACCTTCTTCTGCGCCCGCTCGATGCTCTTCGTCACCATGCTGTGCTGGATCACTTCCCCTTCCTTATATCCCATTTTGTCCATCAGCGAGGCAATCCGGTCACTGCCGAACATCCGCATCAGGTCGTCTTCCAGTGATACGTAGAACTGCGTGGTGCCGGGATCACCCTGCCTGGCCGAACGGCCCCGCAGCTGCCTGTCCACACGGCGGCTTTCATGCCGCTCCGTACCGATGATCGCCAGCCCGCCGGCTTCCTTGACGCCCGGCCCGAGCTTGATATCCGTACCACGCCCGGCCATATTCGTGGCTATCGTTACCGCGGAGGCGAGACCTGCCTCGGCAATCACCTGGGCCTCCCGCGCATGTTGTTTCGCATTCAGAACGTTATGAGGAATTTTTTTGACCTGCAACATTTTGCTCAGCAGTTCGCTCACTTCCACCGAAGTCGTACCGACCAGTGAAGGCCTGCCTTCCGCCCTCAACTTTTCGATCTCGTCGATGACCGCTCTGTACTTTTCCCGTTTGGTCTTGAATACCAGGTCCTGGCTGTCTTTACGGATAGCCTGCACGTTGGTGGGGATGGTCACGACGTCCAGCTTATAGATATCCCAAAGTTCGGCTGCCTCCGTTTCTGCCGTACCGGTCATCCCGGCCAGCTTGTGATACATCCTGAAATAATTCTGTAAGGTAACGGTGGCGTATGTCTGCGTGGCCGCCTCGATCTTCACATTTTCCTTGGCCTCGATCGCCTGGTGCAGACCATCACTATACCTGCGCCCGTCGAGGATACGTCCCGTCTGTTCGTCCACGATCTTTACCTGCCCTTCCAGCACCACGTATTCGACGTCTTTATCGAATAGGGTATAGGCCTTCAGCAATTGCTGTACCGTGTGGATACGGTCGGCCTTGATGGCATATTCATTCAGCAACGCTTCTTTCTGTTGCAGTTTTTCTTCCGCATCTAATTCGCCTTTTTCTATATCGGCCAGTTTGACGCCGATGTCCGGCAGGATGAAGAACTCGGGGTCTTCCCCTTCACGCGTGATCATCTGGATGCCTCTATCGGTCAGGTCAACGGAATTATTCTTCTCGTCGATCTGGAAATACAATTCTTCGTCCACCTTCGGCATCTCCTTCTGCTGATCCGCCAGGTAATAGTTCTCCGATTTCTGCAGCCTGACCTTCATGCCGGGTTCGCTGAGGAACTTGATCAGCGGTCCCGATTTGGGCAGACCCCGCCAGGCCCGCATCAGCGCCAGTCCGCCGTCCTTGGGGTCGTCATTGCCTTCCGCGATCTTCTTCTTCGCTTCGATCAGGAATTGGTTGGTTACCCGCCGCTGAGCTTCGAACAGCTTTTCTACCCGTCCTTTCAAAATATGGTATTGCTGATCGTCGCCCTTCGGCACCGGGCCCGAAATGATCAGCGGGGTGCGCGCATCATCGATCAGCACACTGTCCACTTCATCCACCATCGCATAGTGATGCTTACGCTGCACCATCTCGTCGGGGGAATGTACCATGTTATCGCGGAGATAGTCAAAGCCGAATTCGTTATTCGTGCCGTACGTGATGTCAGCCAGATAAGCCTTCCGGCGGGATTCGCTGTTCGGCTCGTGCTTGTCGATACAATCTACCGTTAGCCCCAGCCATTCGAATATCGGCCCGTTCCACTCGGAGTCGCGACGCGCCAGGTAATCATTCACCGTGACGATATGCACCCCTTCCCCGGACAACGCATTCAGAAAGGCCGGCAACGTCGACACCAGCGTCTTACCTTCACCCGTCGCCATTTCCGCGATCTTTCCCTCGTGCAGCACCGTGCCGCCGATCAGCTGCACATCATAATGCACCATATTCCAGGTAATGGGACTGCCCGCTGCCATCCAGGTGTTTTTGTAAATGGCCTGGTCACCTTCTATGCGGATATGCTCTTTTTTGACGCTGAGGGTCCTGTCCAGTTCCGTCGCAGTAGCTATGACCTCCGGGTTCTCCTTGAAACGGCGGGCCGTCTCCTTGACCACCGCAAACGCCTCCGGTAATAAGGTCTCCAACACCTCTTCGATATGCTCGTCACGCTCCTTCTTCAACCCGTCGATCTGCTGGTAGATGACATCTTTTCCGTTGATATCGCTGAAAGGCAACTCTTCCGCGCTTTTATTGAGCGCCGCCACCTCTGTGTCAATTTTGCTTAAATGCTCCCTGATCCGGGCCTTGAATTCCTGCGTTTTGGCCCGCAATTGATCGTTGCTCAGGGATTGGTAAGCCAAAAAATGTTCATTGACCTGCCCCACAACGGGTTGTATGGCCTTGATATCCTTTTCCGACTTGTTCCCACCGAATATTTTCGCTAGAATACCTAACATAATTCCTTAAGTATTAATGATTTTATGGTTTTTCCTGTAAAAGCCCGTCAAATATAATGCTATCCTTGCCGGAAAGTCAAATTGACAGGGGAGGCAAATGTACGAAATTGCCCCCATCCTGCCCCCGTTTCTCCCTGCATTTCAGCCGCCCGGCAGCTGGAAAGACAGACCCCGCCTCCTCGCCGCAGACGGCCTGCCGCCAGCCCCCTTTCCTGCACCCCGGATGCCGCCGGAAAAAAAATAATTTTTGCATCTGATAAAGAAATTAGTATCTTAGTACTAAATATATTAGTTTATGTCGATAGCTGGACAAAATCTGAAATACCTCCGCAAGCTTCGCGGATGGACACAAGAAGAATTCGCCGCTAAATTAGGTATCAAAAGATCTCTCCTCGGGGCCTATGAAGAAGAGAGGGCTGAACCCCGGCTGGAAGTCCTGGAGACGGTGGGTGATATGTTCAAACTGACCCTCGACGAGCTGCTGCGCAAAGAACTCAGCGATACCAAAGGCGGCAGTTATCTCAGCAAAAGAAGGGCGCAGAAACTGGTCGCCGCTTCCAATGAGATTCAATTGGTGCCTGTGAAGGCTGCGGCAGGCTACCTGGCCGGTTATGCCGACCCGGAATTCCTCGACGAACTGAATACCTTCACCCTGCCCATGCTGGCCCCCGGCAACTATCGCGCCTTTGAGATCGTCGGAGATTCCATGCTTCCTACGCCCAGCGGTTCGGTCATCGTCGGCGAAAAAGTGGATGATATGGAAGAGCTACGGAGCAACCAGACGTATATCGTCGTGTCCCGCAATGAAGGCATCGTTTATAAGCGGGTGATGAAAAATAACAAGCTGAAAAACAAATATACCCTCGTCAGTGACAATACGGCATATCAGCCTTATAACGTTAATTCGGAAGATGTGCTGGAGGTTTGGAAGGCCCAGATGATCATCAGCAAGGCCAACACCCAGCAAAGATGGGATGTCAATCAGCTGGCCAGTCTGGTCAGCAACCTGCAGGATCAGGTCAGTACGCTCAAAAAGAAAATGAACTGAGAAAAAGGTGAATTGAACGCCCGTTCCCGATCCCCCGGTCCGTTCTACTGGATCTGGAATATACTACTGCGGGTGTGCCCGGCCGACCTTCTCTCCCCGCCCTCAGGCGGTAGAATAGCAAAAACGTTGGATTCAGGCAACGGATCGATAGATACCGTCCCCGTAAAGCGACCGAATGCCGGCAATATCGCATACTGCCCGCCGAAATAAAAGCATGGGAATTGCAAGCTCTGCTTCCCCATCCCCCTGATCCTGATCCCCGGATGAAGATGCCCGGAAAAAAAGTAAGGCGTTGTACTCACCGGCTCTTCCGCCGCCTCTGGCCCATCCGTCGTACCAGACTCACCCCCCATTCCTGTCCTGCCCGACCACAGCGCTGCCGCTTGGAATTTCGTCGGGCCTGCTTCGCCACGGCCCTCCTCGTTCGTACCCTTCGCTTCGCTCGGGTATATCGGCCGTTCCCCCGAACGTCCTCTTCCCGTCCATTCCGTAATATCATGGATGAAGGCGAATTCCCCCATCCGCAACATCTCCCTGCTCACGGTTATCCCTGCCGCCTCATACCAGTCCTCATGCAAAATATCATGGTTGCCCTGGATCAGCCTGATTCCCAGATCCGGAAAATCGTCCCTCCACCGCCGGAACAAATTCAACTCCTTGTTCTCCCGACTGTGAAACAAATCCCCGACAACCAACAATTGCCGCGGCTGAAAATACTGGATCAAGGAGAGTAACCGCAACAGATCCTCGCGGTAAACCGACTGCGGGACCGCAATCCCCGCCTTACGGAAATGTCCTGTCTTGCCAAAATGCAAGTCGGACAAGATCAGACTTCGTTCTTCCTCCCAGAAAAGACAACGGTGCGGGGATAGCCATAACTGCTGACCCCTAATGCGATGTGGATATGCCGGCTGCATAATATAGTTGAGCTCCCAGTGGGTAAAGGTATTTAATATTTAATCGCCTCCCGTTGCCATTTCTGAAAATTGTCCTTACTTTAGAAGAACTAAAACAACCTCAATAATGGCAGACCTTAACCAAACCGCTAACACAGAAAGTTGGCTTGAAGAACCAAAGAAGATTCCCTCCATGCTGAATGTACTCACGATCCTCACATTCATCGGCAACGGCCTGGGATTCATTTCCGCCTTCTACAGTTTTTTTAGCGCCGCCTCCAACTACGATAAAGTTGTTCAGGCCCAGGATAAAATAGACCAGATGCCTGACTTCGTAAAAAATATGATGGGGCCCGACCCCGTAGGGAACGCACGCCGGATGTTGGATAACCGCCTCCCCATTATGCTGCTCACTCTTGTCGGCTGCCTGCTCTGCATCTACGGCGCATGGCAGATGCGTAAACTTAAAAAGCCCGGGTTCACGATCTACATCGTCGGTGACGTAGTTCCTTTCATATCCTTGTGTCTTTTTATCGGTGCATCTACACTGACCGGATTTACCGGACTCTTCAGCATTGTCATTACCCTCGTCTTTGTCATCCTCTACGCAACCCAACTGAAGTATATGAAATAACCGGCCGGCCGCCAATCGTCGCCCGACCGGCTGTCGCCCCCATCGGCGCGCCTCTTCGACGCCTATCGCAGCTGCGCCTGCATCCGCCTGACCCTGTCCTCCAGTTTCTCTGAAGACAGGTCCTCACGCATACTGTCCACCTTCAACGGAAAGCAGAAGGGCGTTAGCTTGTCAGGCCAGCGGAGCACGATCTTCCCCAGCCGGATCCGCTCCAGCATATTCCGCAGCCGCCTCTCCTCCATCTGCTGATCCATCACTTCATTGTAGGCTTGCCGGATCAACAGGTTATGGGGGTCATACTCACTGAACACATTGAACAACAACGAAGCCGAAGACTGAAGATGCCGGGCCTTGGTATGCTCGCCCGGAAAACCCTGAAAGATCAACCCCCCGATCACCGCGATATCCCGGAACTTTCGCCGGGCCATCTCCGCACTGTTCACACTGCGCTGGATATCCGCAGTCAGATCCTCCGGGCTGAACAACTCATAGACATTCGTATCGTCCACCGGAATGGGCTGATCGCTCAGTAGCTCGAAACCATAGTCGTTCATCGCAAAGGAAAAACTGATCGGTGTCGTCCGGCTGATCCGGTAAGCCAGCAACGCCGCCATTGCCTCGTGCACCAGCCGTCCTTCGAAAGGATAGACGAATAAATGCCAGCCATCCTTCGTTTCGATCTGTTCGATCAACAATTCATTTTCCCGTGGCATATACGACAGCGCCGCCTGTAATTCAAACAACGGCCGCAACACCCGTAACTCGATATCCGTCTCATTCCTGCCCTGCCCGACCACAGCGCTGTCGCTTCTGATATCGGCCGTTCCCTCGAACGTCCTCTCCCCGCCGCCGGTCGTGCGTCCCGGCACCCCATCTTCCGCCCCGCCGCCCGCGACCATCTCCGATGCCTCATCCAGCTTCCTTCTCAGCATCATCCCCAGGTTGGCCGACAACGGCATCCTGCCCCCGTTCCAACTGGGAACCCTCGACTTCTTCGCCGTCGACTTCCTCACCAATGCTGTCATATCCTTGATCATCACAAATTCCAGATTCCTGCCCGCCAGCGTAAAGACATCCCCCGGTTCCAGCCGCGAGATAAAATATTCTTCAATAACCCCGACATACCCACCGCTCGTAAAACGCACTTTCAGCATCGCATCACTGACGATCGTGCCGATATGCAACCGGTGCCGCATGGCCACCCGCCGGCTGTTGATCTTATACAAACCGTCCTCCATTACCTCCACCTTCCGGAACTCATCATACTGCTGCAACGCCGACCCGCCTTCGGTGATGAAATGCAGGATCTCCCGCCACTCGTCCCCCGTCATCTCACTGTAGCAATACGTGTGCTGCAATTCCCGGAAGATCTCGTCGGGATGAAAACCATCCGAGATCGCCAGCGTCCCCAGGTACTGGATCAACACATCATAGCACAGCAGCATCGGCTCTCTGCTCTCGATCAACCCTTTATGCATCGCCGATTTCAACGCCGCAGCCTCCACCAGTTCCAGCGAATGCGTCGGCAGGAAATAGATGGTGCTCAACTGCCCGGGCTGGTGACCGCTCCGCCCCGCGCGTTGAAGAAACCGGGCCACCCCCTTTGGGCTCCCTACCTGGATCACGGTCTCCACCGGCCGGAAATCTACCCCGAGGTCCAGGCTTGCCGTGCAGACCACGGCCTTCAGCTTACCCTCGTGCAGCGCCTCTTCCACCCAGTTGCGCAAAGCCCTATCGATCGATCCGTGATGCAACGCAATGGCCCCCGCCAGATCGGGACTCGCCGTCAGCAACGACTGGTACCATGTCTCACTCATGCCCCGCGTATTGATAAAGATCAGCGTCGTCTTGCTCTTTTCGAGAATGGGTATCACCTTATGGATCAGCTTCAGCCCAAGATGGCCCGCCCAGGGATATTTTTCAATTTCATCCGGTAAAATGGACTCTACATGGATAGGCTTATCCAATTGCGCCCGCACAATGAACCCGCGCGCCGCGCCCCCCAGCGAAGCCAGCAACACTTCCTTCGCCTGCTCCAGGTTGCCGATCGTAGCGCTGATCCCGATGATCGAACAAGCCCCCTTCTTTACCCCCATGATCCGCGAAAGCGCCAACTCCACCTGCACCCCCCGCTTACTGCCCAGCAACTCATGCCATTCGTCCACCGCAATTACTTTCAACGGCGCGAATACTTCCGCATAGCCTTTTTGCGCCAGCAACAAATGCAGGCTCTCCGGCGTGATGATCAATACCTCCGGCATCCGCCTTTTTTGCTTCTGTCGCTCACTCATCTCCGTGTCTCCATTCCGGGTGCCTATCTGCCAGCGCATCCCCATCCCCGCTATCACCTCCTCCATCGCCCGGCCGATATCTTTAGCCAGCGCCCGCAACGGCGAGACCCACAACAATTGCAGGGCATTCCCGCCCCGCGTTCGATAATCTTCCGGGTGCCGGTTGATAAAATCGATCAACACCCCCAGGAAGACGGAAAAGGTTTTTCCACATCCCGTCGGCGCATTCACCAGCCCTGAGCCCTGGTCAAGGATATGCTGCCAGGTCTCCTCCTGGAACGCAAAAGGCTGCCGCCCCTGCGTCTCCATCCATTCCCGGATCGTCCGGTATCCTATCGTCTCTTTTAATTCCATTGTTATATAACCACTCATTAACAGCGACATAAAACGCCGCGCTTTAATTTCGGTAAAATTAAACCTATGCACCGACTTATCCTCTCCGCAGCGTTCGTGCTCCTGCTCAGCGCATGCTCCACTTACCAGTACATGACCGTCGATTCCACACAATTGAAAAAGGACGATCACAGCCAACTCGCCTTCGAGAACGATACCCTCCGCCTCACCTGGCGACTCGTTGGCAAAGGTGGCGCCGTAACACTCAATATATACAATAAGACCGATCAACCCCTGTATGTCAACTGGAAAAAATCGGCCTTTATCCGCAATGAACAGACTACCTCTCTCTTTGACAACAATGTGATGATCCTGGGTAATTCAGCCGCCATCGCCTACCGCACCGGAACGGCCACCCAGGTGCATACCCGGTACGCTGCCTCGCTTTCCCTGCCGGAAGGCATGGATTTCATTCCCCCCGCCAGCAACCTTTCACGGCAATTGCCCGACCTGCAGCGGACAGGACTTTTGCAAGCCAACCTCGCCGACACCCTCCGGGAAAAGAAATTGATTGCGACTGATGGCCTGATTTATACCCGGTATCTGCAGACCGGCTCGGCGCCGGATTTTTTCTCCCTTTACCAGCCTCAAGGCGATCAGTTCTATATCACAACGTCTTCAAATACTCGATGATAGCTTTCCGCTCCTGTTCGCTTAGCCGATCGCCATACGTGTGCCCGTAGTTGCCATACCCCGGAATCGTCGTATTATAGACGTTCGTCCCGCCCTTACCCGTCGGTGATCCCGTCGCCTGCCCCCGGCCTCCGGTTCCCGGCCCCTCACCCCGCGTATATTTCCAGCCCACCCCCGCATAGTCATACTGCGGATGGTCGAAATCCCGCGACCAGTAATCCGGCCGCGCCTTGCTGTTCAGCACCCCTTCCAGCGTAGGCACCGAACCATTGTGCAGATACGGCGCCGTGATCCAGATGCCGTCCAGCGGCGGTGCAATATACCCGTTAAAAGGTTCGAGCGTGGCCGGATGATCCCCCCGGGCAAACCAGCTTTGGTTGAACCATTCAATGAACTGGGGGGACTGGTAATTGCTCTTGTATAACAGCGAATCGGTCCCCACCATCGATTCCGGTATCAGCAGGTTAGGATAATCACCTCCGTCACCGTAATGGCCATGGCACTTCGCACAGTGTTGTACGAATAGTACGCCTCCCCGCCGGGCCATGCTCTTATTAATAGGGTAGGGATACTTCGGCGGCTCCAGGGAATAGATATAGGCCAGCACATCATTGATATGACTGTCTACAGTCCGCGCTTCCGAACTGTCGCTGACCGTCAGGAGGTTCGACGCCATCAGGAACCGGCCGAAGTCCCCCCGCCCGAACCCGTTGTAGAACATCGCATGCTTCTTCTTTAGCAGCCACCAGGGCGGAGTGTCCGTAGGGATCACCGCTCCCGGGACATCGATCACTGGGTCTTTTCTCCAGCGCAGCGTCTGCGGATCACGATGCGCGACCAAAAGATCCGCCAGCCGGTCCGCCGAATTTACCCCCCTCACTTCTGTATACAATTCCCCGCTGATAGCCTTCATGGCTGTCAGAAAGGCCGCGGCCGCGGCATATTTTTTCGGATCGCCCTCTTGAAGTATTGTCGCAGCCATCGCCGCCCCACGCGGGTTCAACTTTTTCCGGTCCGTAAAATCGATAAAGGTATTTCCTAGCCCGATATATAACTTGCCATCGAACACCTGGGCATGACATTCCAGGCAGTTCGGCGCCACCACCACCTCTCCGTTCGGGGCTTTCACCGCAGTATATTCATGGCTGATAACAGCGTTCGGACTGTCCCGATGCAGATAGTTTGCCGTCGTTCGGCCGAAGCCCAGCAAAAAATAATCATAAGGAATGCCGCTCTTGATGTAATCGCCGGTCGTCAGGTATTTGTATCCCGCAGCCACGTCGCCGCTCCGCTGCGGACTGGCCGGCACGGATACCGGCTGCTCCTTCCCGTCGCCCACGGTTAATGTCGTCGTAAAAGCCAACACCATCGCTCCCAGCAAGACCAGCACCAGCATCTTTTTCATAGTGTAAATTTACTTATTAACGCCCTACAGCTTGCGGCCCGGTCCCCTTATCCCTGCCCTGCCCGACCACACCGCTGGCCCTTCTAGTATCAGACGCTCACGCGTCCTCTTCCATACACCGCCAGCATTCTCTTCAGATCCTCCAGCGTATCGATCTCCGCCGGCGTCTTATCCTTTCTCCATCGGCTGATCCGCGGAAAACGTAGTGCGACGCCCGACTTATGCCTGGCCGAAACAGCAATACCCTCAAAAGCGATCTCGAACACGAGTTCGGGCCGCACTGTCCGAACGGGACCGAATTTCTCCAATGAATTCTTCCGCACAAAAGCATCTACTTCCGCCAGCTCCTTATCCGTCAGCCCCGAATAGGCCTTCGTAAAGGTCACCAGCTGATCTCCTGCCCTTACCGCAAACGTATAGTCAGTATAAAGGTTGCTGCGTCGGCCATGCCCCTTCTGCGCATAGACCATCACTGCATCGATCACCAACGGATCTATCTTCCATTTCCACCAATCACCCCGTTTGCGCCCCACCTGGTAAACCGCGGACTTTCTTTTCAACATGACCCCCTCACTCCCCACCTCCCGCGACGATTGCCGGATCGCCGCCAGCTGCTCCCAATGGTCAAAGAGGATCACCGGCGACAACTGCAGCAACGGATGATCAACCGACCTGACAATGTCCTCCAGCTGCGCCCTTCTCTCCCGCAAAGATCGGTTCCGCCAGTCCTGGCCCTCATATTCCAGCAGGTCGTAGGCAATGAACCCCACCGGCACCTCCTGTAAATGTTTTTTGGTGACATTCTTCCGCCCAATCCGCGTCTGCAACGCCGCAAAAGGCAACGGCACAAAGTCCAGCCTATTCCTGTTCTGCTCGCCCACAACGCTGGCCCTTAGAACTTCGAAGGGCTTCGTCCCTTGCCCTGCTCGTTCGTACCCTTCGCTTTGCTCGGGTATATCAGACGCTCCCGCCCCCTCTCCGTTCGCCGTTCCGCGGGGCCCATGGCCCAGCCCGATGATCTCCCCATCCAGCACCACCCCCTCGGGCAACCGCTCCCTCCACGCCTGGTATTCGGGAAACTTCTCCGTTATCAGCTCCTCTCCCCGGCTCCACACAAACAATTGCCCGCCCCGGCGTATCAACTCTCCGCGTATCCCGTCCCACTTCCATTCCGCCTGCCATTCTGCAGGATCCCCCAGCGCTGCCGCCTCCTCCTCCAGTGCATACGCGAGATAAAATGGATAAGGCCGCGACAGTTCACTGCCTCCGCCTTCTCCGCTGATCAAAACCTCATAGGAAGTTGTGGCAGGGTCCCAGTCTCCGCTGATGCGGTGCGCGATGACAGCAGCCTCAGCCCCTGTCGCTCTGGCCAGGGCGTTGACCACCGTCTGCTGCGAGATGCCGATCCGCCATCCGCCCGTGATCAGCTTATTGAATATAAACCGCTCCTCGCTGTTCATTGATGCCCAGCATTCGAGTACAAAGGCCTTTTTCACCGATTCTTCTTCCTTTCCCAGCTGCGCCAGCTGCAGCAGATAATACGTCAGGCTCCGGCCCCCTTCGCTCCTCTCCGTCCCCGCTTCACCCGCGCCAACACCCGCCCCCACCGCTTCCGCCCCGGTCGCACCCCCCGGCAGCAGCAGCGCTATCGTCTCCGCCAGGTCTCCCACCGTGTGATAGCTTTCCTCGAATAGCCAGCCCGGCAATCCTGTCAGCTCACGGCACCATTCCCATAGCAAGGTCGTATTCACCGTTCGCTTTGGCCGGCGTCCGCTGAACAGGGCAATAACCCATACCTTATCCGCATCGTCGGCTTCGCTGAAATAATTCTCCAGCGCCTCCAGCCGGTCATTGGTCTTGGTACTCATGCCCAGTTTCACCGCCAGCGTGGCGAATCGCCGCATACCCCCTGTGTGCTCAACCTTCTCCATGACCCGCGCCCTCCCCGTCGCCTGTCACCGCCCGATCGTCCCCGCCCGCCGCCTGATCCTCTCCGGCCATCGCATCCCCCTCCTTTTCTACCACGGATTCCCCGCCTTCCTCATCCTCCCCATACGCCGTCTTCACCTCCGCCGCAGCGATTCCCCGCTCATTAAGATACCGTGCCAGCGTAGCCTGAAACCCATGGGTCACATACACCTTTTCTGCCCCCGTCGCCTCGACAGCCCCCAGCAAACCCCGCCAGTCTGCATGATCACTGAGAGCAAAGCCCGCATCGGCATTCCTCCGCCGGACATTACCCCGCACCTGCATCCATCCACTGCACACCCCCACAGCAAAAGGCTGAAATTTTCTTATCCAGGGTGACCCTTCCGCACTCGACGGCGCAATCACCACCTGACCTCTGAATAACTCCCGCGGCATCTCCGGCGTAACCCGCTCAACGGCAGGCAGCGCCACGCCCGCATTCACCAACGCCTGGTGGATATTCCAGACCGCACCGTGAACATATATCTTCTCCGTCACAGGCTCCAGGCAGGACAACAACCTCTGCGCCTTCCCCAGGCTATAGGCAATCAGCACCGACGCCTTTCCCCGCTCCCTGTTGCCCGTTACCCAATCCTGGATAGTCCCGAAAATCTCCGGTTGCGGCTTCCAATCATAAATAGGCAGGCCAAAAGTCGATTCCGTGACGAAAATATGGCACTTCACCGGCTCGAAAGCGCCGCTGATCCCATCGTCTTCGGTCTTATAATCCCCGCTAACAACCCACACCTCGCCCTGGTATTCCACCCGCACCTGCGAAGAACCAATGATATGCCCCGCCGGATGCAGGCTCACCCGCACCCCATTCATAAAGACAGGCTCTCCCCATTCTACCCCCTGGTACAGCGCACCGTGCCCCAGCCGGGCCTCCAGCAACGGCACAGTCAGCCGGTGACAGAGATACGCATCACTCCCCGCCCGCGCATGATCACTGTGCGCATGGGTAATGACAGCCCTGGCCACCGGCCGCCACGGGTCGATATAAAATCCCCCCTGCGGGCAGTATAGCCCCTTGTCGGTAAACTCTATCAATGGCATAATAAGTGGAAATCCCCCCGGAAAATAACAAAATTCACTCCCAAAAGTTCCGGCAGCGTCCCGGCCCTTGCCAACGCCTCGCCGGCCCTCGCCCAACTCGCGCCGCCCCTAATTGACAGTGGTAATGTTCCCGTCTACCTTCCGGACAAAATACAGCTTCTTATTCTCGAAGTAATCCAGCGTCATCGACTGCCGGTTGAGGAATACCGGCTCTATATTGAAGTCATCGAATACCTTGAATTTTTTCTCGCCGATGCTGCCTTCCAACTGAGGACCATGAAGGCTCAGCAGGCTTCCAAAGCGAAAAGCACTCTCATACCCCCGGAAAACCATATCACTGGGCCGCGAATAAAATTTTGCCTTGAAGGTCTGTTGGATGTTGGCGACAAGACTGTCTGCCCCATTAATATAGAACGGAGTGCTGTACACTATCTCCTCCCCCGCAAACTCGGGCTTCGTAAAATCCATATTGTCCCACGTCGGCATGCCGATCAGCATCGTACGATACGTCTTGCCGAGGAACGCCAGCGTCGAAGCCAGCCGGATGCCGAAGGCCTCGTCCAGGCTGCCCGCAATACAGATTGTCTGGGTCGTGCTGTCGAGGTAAGACGTCACGGCGCCGCCATCAAAATTATCGTCCAGGGTCACATATTGGATATTCAGCGGCACGCTGGCCGTCGAATGCCCGATCTCCGCAAAATAACTCTTCAGCCTGTCTTCCTGCGTACCCTTCCTCCTGAAGCAAATCAGCGGCTTGGTCGGATAATTTCTTTGGATGAACCGGTAAATACCTTCGCAATGCGTCCGCAATGTAGAGTTGAGGATCACAAGGCTGGGATTATTCGTGATCCCGCCGTCATTGGGGAAATTGACATTGATAAAAGGAACGTGCAGGCGCAGGGCAGCAGCAGCCAGTTGCTGCAGTTCCCCGTTCACCACCTGTCCGATGATCAGCCCCGTTCGCTGAAAGTCGGGGCTGGCCAGTACCTGCTGCAGGGGCTGGCTGGCCGATCGGGTATCGTAGATCCTTACGTCCAGCCGGACATTCTCTTTCGCCAAAGAATCCAGCGCCAGCTTCGCTCCTTCATAAAACTCCAGCCCGGGATTGATGTACTTGGGAAAACTTTTGTCAAAACGATAATTGCCGGTGGCATCATACGCCGAATCCAAAAACAAGGGCAGAAAAATAGCCAGCTGCGGTCGACTGCTGCTGTCGGCGTGGCCCGCGGCGCTATCCAATTGGGCCCGGCCGGCGAAACCATGCCCCAAAAGCACTAACAGAAAAGAATATCGGAAAATTCGGTTCATCATGATTATTCCCACTCGATTGTCGCCGGCGGCTTGCTGCTGATATCATACACTACCCGGTTGATCCCCTTCACATTATTAATGATGTCATTAGAGACATCAGCCAGGAAGGTATAAGGCAAATGCGCCCAATCGGCCGTCATCCCGTCGACGGAGGTCACCGCCCGCAAGGCTATGGTGAATTCGTAGGTCCTTTCATCTCCCATCACCCCGACAGTCTTGACGGGCAACAGGATCGCCCCCGCCTGCCAGATAGTCGAATACAGATGCTGAGCCTTCAGGCTACGGATGTATACGTCATCGGCATCCTGTAATAGCTTCACCTTCTCGGCAGTCACTTCCCCCAATATCCGGATCGCCAGACCCGGACCCGGGAAAGGATGCCGTTGTAAAAGATCGTCGGGAATGCCCAGCTCGGCACCTACCCTCCGTACCTCATCCTTGAAAAGATAACGCAAAGGCTCTACCAGCCCCAGTTTCATGGTAGCCGGCAGGCCGCCGACATTATGATGGGACTTGATCGTCTGCGAAGGACCGTGTACCGAGACACTCTCTATCACATCGGGATAGATCGTCCCCTGTCCCAGCAATTCCACCCCATCTACCTTGCTGGCTTCCTGTTGAAAAACGTCGATGAAAAGCCGCCCGATAGTCTTTCGCTTCGCCTCAGGGTCCGTCTTGCCCGCCAACTCGCGGTAGAAGAGTGCCGAAGCATCGATACCCTTCACATTCAGCCCGATCTGCCCGTACGTATCCAACACCTGCTCGAACTCATTTTTGCGAAGTACCCCATTGTCCACAAAAATCCCCACCAGCCGGTCCCCGATAGCCCGATGGATCAGGGTTGCCGCTACCGTGGAATCCACCCCGCCGCTCAGGGCCATGATGACCTTGCCGCTGCCGATCTGTTTTTTCAGCGACGCCACCGTGTCACTCACAAAATGCGCCGGCGTCCAATCCTGCGAACAACCGCAGATATTCACCAGGAAATTCCGGATGATCTTCTTTCCTTCGATCGAATGATAGACCTCCGGATGGAATTGAAGACAGTATAAAGGCTTTTCGCTTCCCCCCTTCCGAAACGCCGCATACGGAATATTCTCCGTATTGGCCAGTACCTCGAATCCCTGAGGTAAATCCAATATCGTGTCGGCATGGCTCATCCATACCTGTGATAGCTCCGTCACATCTTTTAACAACACATCTTCTCTTTGCTTGTGCAGCAGGGCTCGCCCATATTCCCTCTTATTGCTCTTGGCGACAGTTCCGCCGAACAATTTGGCTGTCAATTGAGCCCCATAACATATCCCCAGCACCGGCAGCCGTCCATGCAGCGCCGGAATATCAACGATAGGCGCATCCTTGTCATTTACAGAGGCAGGACTGCCGGAAAGGATGATGCCCTTCAGACCGGCATCGAATTCAACGGTTTGATGATAGGGAATGATCTCACAATACACATTTGCCTCACGTACAGCCCTGGCGATCAATTGAGTATATTGGGAGCCAAAGTCAAGTATTAGAATCTTTTCCGTCATGTTGACGCGAAGGTAGAAAAAATCCCGCAACCCCCCGCCAAAGAACAATTTCCAAATCCCGCAGAAAAGTGTAATTTTTGTGTCGGCCAAAGCTAAACTTAATACTATGAACAATTCACGCACGCCTTCCTATCGGTTACATCGGTTTACATTGCTTTTATTGATTTTCCCCTTCATTCTTACCTCCTGCCATCATTTCCTCGGTAAAAGGATCAAGGGCAACGGCAATATCAAAACCGAAGACCATAGTGTCAGCGGCTTTAAAAATATTGATTGCGACGCCTCGGCAGACGTATATATCACCCAGGGCGAGCCGGCAGGGGTAAAAGTGGAAGGAGATGACAACCTGCTGCCTTATATAGAGATCCACCAGGAAGGCGATCGGCTGATCATCCACGAACGGTCCCATATTAACCTCGATCCCACCGATGGGCTCAAAATTTACGTGACATCGCCTGAATTCAATTCCATCAATGCGTCCGGCGCCGGCGATATTGTCGGCCAGACCAAACTCACCAATGAAAATGAGTTGAATCTCCGCCTCAGCGGCGCCGGCGATATCCGAATGGAAGTGAACGCCCCGTCGGTGATCTGCACCCTGAGCGGTGCCGGATCGGCTTATCTGAAAGGGCAGGCCAAAAATGTCGATATCCAACTGTCGGGCGTCGGCTCCATTCACTGCTATGACCTGCAGGCAGAAAATACAAAGGTCGATGTGTCGGGAGTAGGCTCGGCCGAGGTTTTCGCCAGTGTTAAGCTGGACGCCACGGTCAATGGTGTGGGCAGCATCAACTACAAAGGCAATGCTACCGATGTCAGCCAACACGCCAACGGTGTTGGCAGCATCCATAAAACGGAGTGAGGTTTTAGCTTCCCATTAACGTTCTTTTCCCGATCATTGTGACATGCTCAACAGGCTTCTTTCCCTGTTCCTTGTCCTTACCATCGGAACCTGCACCCGTGCCCAGGACCTCACCAGCACCCCGGCCCTTGCCCGCCCCGGGCCAACTCTTCCTTCCCCGGAAGAATTTGTCAATTCCGTCTGTCATACGGTCGTCGATAGCTCTGTACCCAACTATTATCTCCTCGCAGGCGCCGACACTTGCCGGTTCGTCCGTTACGATTACGACGAATGGTCGAAATATCACCTGCTCGAACCGGTGCCGATCAGCATTCTCAACGAACTGGCGGAAAAAGTCTATCTCTCCCGCTATCCTTATTTTTGGAAACAGGCCTCGATGCCGGCCGCAACCCTCATCACCAGACGCCAGGCCGATTCTCTCCTGTACCTGAATCCCCCCAACGGCGATGGCGCCGGCCGTCACCTGGTCTTCAGCTTCTCCCTGCCTCAATTCACCGACGACGGCCAGTACGCAGTCATCGACCTCAACATGGTCTGCGGTGGCCACTGTGGCCTGGGATCGACCTATATCTTTCATCTCACGTCGAAAGGCTGGAAAATGGTAGGTGTATACCGCAACTGGTCCGCCTGACCCGCCCGCGCCCCTCACAAATCCACATATTTCACCCGGATCCAGATATTCCTGTTCCTCCCCTTGTCATCCGTACACGAGATCTTCACCGGCCCCTCTGTAGGGATAAAGTACTGCCGGGTGCCCGCATCCCCCGACTTGTAAAACTGATCGTTGATATACCAATACACCTTCCGCACATCATTGCCGACGCGGCACCGCAGTTGCAACGGCTCCGGGTCTTTCCGGTTGATCAGGTACTCGTTGCCGCTGGCCGGCGAGATCACCACCGGACCGCCTTCCCTGAACACCTTTTCACAATTGGGGTTATGTGGCGGGATCACCGTATAGGCGATCTTGTTGGCATCATAATATTCCTTCATCTCCGGCGGTACGACGGTATACCATTTTTTCTTGTAGCCCGCCGGCGGCAGACAGGCCCGGCAATAAGACATCTTCTCATCCGCCGAAACAAAGACCTCCTCCATATTGTCGCACTTTCTCGCCGGCGACACCAGCGGGATGAAATAATCCGTCACCAGGTGCGTGCAGAAGTCTGCCGGCGGCAACCCCGTCTCGGTGCATACCATCCGGACATCGCAACTCGCCGGCTGCCCGAACCAGGACCCGTCGTCATCATAATCTATCGTGTTGAAAACAGTGAAGAGTAGGGGAGTGGCTACATTCGCTCCGCTCAGCTCCGGGATGCCCAGGCCGGAGAAATTACCCACCCAGATCCCCACCGTATAGCGTTTGTTATAACCGATGCTCCACGCATCCCGCCGTCCGTAGGACGTACCCGTCTTCCAGGCAATCTTCGGAAGGTGTGTCGTACTTTCCCAGTTCAGCGGAAAATCCGGCCGGTTCACTTTTGACAGGATCTCATTGATCATAAAGGTGGCTGCCGGACTCAGCACCCGCCGGCCTTCACGGCTCCACGCATTGCGCATCGGCACTTCCACCGTATCATCCGTCGTATACATCGGCTTCACCCATCTCCCCTCATTGGCAAAAATGGAATACAGCCCCGTCAATTCCTCCAATGTGGCTCCACATCCTCCCAGGATCATCGACAAACCTAATTTATTCCGGTCCCTGTCGATCTGTCGGAAACCGCACTGCGTCAACTTGCCGATCAGCACATCCTTCCCAAGGGCCTTCAGGCTTTTTACCGCGGGGATGTTCAGCGAATGCTCAAGCGCATATTCCATGGTGACGTACCCATTAAAACGGCGGTCATAGTTCTCCGGGGCATACCCCTGGTAATTCACCGGCACATCGGTGATCATCATTTTGGGCGTCAGCAGCCCGGCGTCGATACACAAGCCATACAGCAAAGGCTTCAATGTGCTACCCGGCTCGCGGATCGCCATGGCTCCGTTTACCTGCCCGCCATCCAGTGAGTCATGGAAGTCGGCGCTCCCCACATAGCTCACTACCCGGTGCGTCTGGTTGTCAAGCACAATCACTGCTGCATTACGGATATTCTTCAACGTTAACGTCCGGGAATAATCCTTTACCAGCTTTTCGATCTTCAGCTGGGTATTCAGGTCGATGGTGGTATGGATGATATCGCCTCCTTTGCTTTTCAGCTTCAGCGCCAGTTGTGGAATGTAGCGGGGCACCGTCCCGCGCGTTGCCGTCAGCGGCTCGGCCAGAGCATCTTCAATCTCTTTCGCGGAAAAGACCTTCTCGCTGGCCCAGCGCCGTAGCCATTTATTCCGCTCCTCCACAATCCGGTCGTTGTTCTTCCCCATGACCAGCGTCGAAGGCCGGTTGGGAATGATCGACAAAGCCGTGATCTCGGCCAGCGAAAGATGATCGGGCTCCTTTTTAAAGTAGAGGATGGACGCCGACTTCACCCCCTGGATATTGCCTCCATAAGGGACTTTGTTCAGGTAGAGTTGCAGGATCTCGTCCTTGCTGTATTTCCACTCCAGTTGAAAAGCCCGGAATACTTCGATCAGTTTGTTCCAATAAGTGCGCCGCTTCGGCTCCAGCGATCGCGCCACCTGCATGGTAATGGTGCTGGCGCCCGACGTCCGCCGCCCATGCAGGATATTCCGGCCCAGCGCCCTCATCATCGCCAGGAGATTGACACCGGGATGATAGTAGAAGTATCTGTCTTCTTTTTCGATGATGGTCTTGCGCAGCAAGGGCGAGATCTCGGTCAGGTCCGTTTTCATCCGCCATTGCTGATCGCGTGTGAGGAAAGCATGCACCACCTCACCCTTGTTGTCGGTGACGATAGTCGAATATTCAATCCGGTCGGGTAGGGGAAAGATCCGGTTCAGCAGCAGGAACAATAAAAAGATGCACGATACCGTTACCGCAATCCGTACCATCCACCGCTTGAAGGATTTTGTATAACCGTGCCCCATCATGCTAATTTCGTATATTAACGTCGTTTTTATATAAACTTCAATCTGACCTCTTTATGCCTAACCGATCCCGCGTGCCTCACCCAACTACCTGCGCACCCCGATCTCTCCCGGCCATTGCTATGCTCCTGACAATCGCCGTTCCCGTCCTGATCTTTTTGTCCGCCTGTAACCGTAGCACCGTCAGCCTGGACTTTACCAACGCAAGGGATGAAGTGCCGGCACTGGGCAACCTGACCTTCAGGTTCGACCAGGCATTGGTCAAGGATTCCATGCTGGACCAATGGGATTCTACACAATATGTCGGGTTCGAACCGAAGATACCCGGCCGCTTCCGATGGGAGCATCCTGACGAGCTCGTTTTTTCCCCCGCCCAGCCCTTATCCCCGGCAACCACCTTCAAAGCTACCTTGCGCAACGATATCCTCCAATATAGCCATTTCGGCCGCCTCAAAAAGCCGGACGATCTCATCTTCCACACCCCGGACCTGCGCCTTGATAACGCTAACGCTACCTGGGTATTGCAGGAGGAGAACAGCAATACTGCCCTGCCCCAGATCGAGTTGCAGTTCAACTATCCCGTCAACCCCAACGCGCTCAAAGACAAGCTCACGATCCTCGTCGGCGACCAGCCGGTCGATTACTCCCTTCAGACCCTTTCCGCTTCAGATCGCATCGCCCTGCGCCTGCAGAACTTGAAAATGGAAGATAAGACCCTCGAAGCAAAGATCACCGTCGATAAAGGACTTTTGCCGGAAGGAGGTACCAACAGCCTGAAAGAAAAGATCCAACTATCATCTTCCATCCCTTCCCCCTTTGTGCTGACGGTAGGCGAAGTCACGACCGACCATGACGGCACGACGGGTACCATCCACGTCCAGACCAGTCAGCAGGTCACGGCATCCGGTCTGGCAGCCGCTATTGGGTTCAGCCCCGCCATCAAATTTACCGCTGAGCCTTCCGACGACGGCTTCATCATCCGCAGCGACAACTTCAACCAGGCCAAAAGCTATACCCTCACCCTCAGCAAAGGCCTCCGGGGACGCATCGGCGGGATATTACATGAAGAGTATTCGACCAATGTCACCTTCGGCGAACTTGAACCCGCCATCAGCTTTGCCAACGGCAAGGGCGTTTACCTGTCGGGCAAAGGTGCGCAGAACATCGAAGTCAAGATCATCAATGTCCCTCGCGTCAAAGTCATCGTCTCGAAGATCTATGAGAACAACCTGCTCATGGCCCGGCAGAACGGCTACGAGCCAAGGGAGACGTCCACCGACGCCGGTACCGCTACCGACGGCGAATCCGGGTCCGACGAAGGAAGCGTAGACAATAGCGCCGACCTGACCCTCGGCGACGTCATCTATGAACAGGAGATCGACACCCGCAGCCTGCCGAAGAGCGGCAGCAACAGCAGCAACCGGCTGCTCAACCTCAACATCACCGACAAACTGCCGGAGTTCAAAGGCATTTACCATGTCGCTATCCGCTCGGCGAAGGATTATTGGGTAAGGGACAGCCGCTTCGTCTCTCTCTCGGACATTGGCCTTATCGCTAAACAAGGCAAGGAGAAGATCCTCGTCTTCGCCAATTCCATCAAGACCGCCGCTGCCCAGGCAGGCGTAGCGGTCCAGGCCTATGGCGCCAACAACCAGCTGTTGGGCATGGGCACCACTGGCGCCGGCGGCGTGGCTGAAATTGCCTATGCCCGCAAGGAGTTCGCCGGTTTCCGGCCGGCGATGATCATCGCAAAAACGGCGGATGACTTCAACTACCTGCCATTCAATACCACCCGCGTCAATACTTCCCGCTTTGAAGTAGGCGGACGGCGAAGCAACCCTTCCGGCCTGGATGCCTTTATCTATCCTGAACGGGATATCTACCGGCCGGGTGAGCGGGTCAACTTCTCCGTCATCGTCCGTGACCGGCAATGGAAATCGCCCGGTGAGCTGCCCTTGCTGCTGAAATTCCTTCTGCCCAATGGTAAGCAACTGACGACTTTCCGTCGCACCCTCAACGCCCAGGGCTCTGTCGATGGCAGCGTCGATATCGCCGAATCTGCGATCACCGGCAGCTATTCCCTCGAAGTATACACGTCCAATGATTTGCTGCTGGCTACCCAACCCTTCCGGATCGAAGAATTCGTTCCCGACAGGATCAAGGTCACCGCTCAGCTGGACAAACCTTTCCTCGAAGCCGGCGCTATCTCACGACTGGATATTCATGCAGTCAACTTCTTCGGCCCCCCCGCCGCCAACCGCAACTACGAATGCGAGATCCAGGTCCACCAACGCAGCTTCAATCCGAAGAACTACAATAATTATGATTTCAGCCTATCAGACCAGAGCTCACTTTTTGACAAAACTGTCCGGGAAGGCAAAACCGACGAACAGGGCAATGCGGTAGAAAAATACGAGGTCCCCGATATCTTTAAGAACATCGGGCTGCTACAGGCTACCTTCTATGCGACCGTCTTCGACGAGACCGGCCGGCCCGTCAGCCGCAGCACTTCCGTCGATATCTTCACACAGCCCGTCTTTTTCGGCGTGGCCGACGATGGCTATCTCTTTTATCCCCTCAACCAGGCCGTAGAGTTTCCCCTCATCGCCCTGGATCGCAACGAAAAGGTGCTCAACGGGACTTCAGCCCGCGTGCAGGTGATCAAACATGAATACCACACGGTGCTGACGAAGAGCGGCAACTATTTCCGCTACGAGTCCCAGAAGGAAGACCGGCTCATCAATTCCGGCATCATCACCGTCAGCGGCGAAAACACGAAATATTCCTTCATCCCCCACTCGCCCGGCGACTATGAACTGCGGGTATCCCTTCCCGGGTCTAACAGCTATGTCAGCCGCGACTTCTACAGCTTTGGCGCCTGGGGCGGAGACAATAATTCTTTTGACGTCAACAACGAAGGGCACATCGACATCTCGCTGGACAAAACGGGCTATTATACCGGAGAGAGCGTGAGCGCCTTGTTTAAAACACCTTTCGACGGCCGGATGCTCGTGACCATGGAGACCGATAAGGTCATTTCCTACCAATATGTGGACGTAGACAAACGGACCGCACACCTCAGCCTGCCGCTGACCGCGGATGATATCCCTAATGTGTACATTACCGCTACGCTCGTCAAACCGCACGAGCTATCGGATATTCCGCTGACTGTCGCCCATGGATTCCAGTCGGTGAAGGTAGAGGAAAAAGACAGGAAGATCCCAGTGGAGATCGTCGCCCAACCCTCCGTCCGGTCCCATACCCACCAGAAGGTGACGGTAAAGGCCGCGCCCGGCAGCATGGTGACCCTGGCCGCCGTGGACAACGGTGTATTGCAGGTCACCGATTTCGTGACACCAGATCCTTATGCCCACTTTTATGCCCGACGGGCCCTCGAGGTCGACGGCTATGATCTCTATCCACTGCTCTTCCCCGAAGTCAAAGCCGCGCTCAGCAGTACCGGCGGCGATGGGGATGTCGATATGAAAAAACGGACCAATCCCATGCCCGCCAAACGTATCAGGATCCTTTCTTATTGGAGTGGCATTGCTCAGGCCGATGGCAGTGGCGAAGCGGAATTTCAGTTCGACATCCCCCAATTTTCCGGCCAGGTACGGTTGATGGCCGTCGCCTATAAGAATGAGAGCTTCGGCTCGAAGGAGACGACCATGACGGTGGCCGACCCGATCGTGCTCAGTTCGGCGCTGCCCAGGTTCATGAGTCCCGGTGATACGGTGACCATGCCCGTTACCATCAGCAATACGACCACTTCCGGCGCGAGTGCGGACGTGCGCCTGCGGCTCACCGGGGCCCTGCGTGCAGTGGGCGACCAGCAGCAGTCGGTCAGCATTAGTGCGGGCAGCGAAGGCCGTGCCGTATTCCGCGTGGCCGCTGCACCTACCATAGGCATCGGCAAGGTCACGGTGGAAGTCGATAGTAAAGGCGAACACTTCACCGATGAGACGGACATCGGCGTCCGGCCGGCAGCTTCTCTGCAGAAATTCACCGGCAGCGGCTCGGTGGCAGGCGGTTCGACACAACCCTTGAACTGGAATATCGGCGATTTCATCCCTTCCAGCATGGACTATCAATTGGTCATCAGCCGGTCACCTGCCGCAGAGCTCGGGCCTTACCTCAGCCGGCTCGTCGAATATCCTTACGGCTGTACCGAACAGACGGTATCCACCGCATTCCCGCAACTGTATTTTGGCGACGTGGCCGATCTCGTGAGGTCCAGGAACGTCAACGCCAACCAGCGCATCAATGCCAATGCCAATATCCTCGAGGCCATCCGCAAGATCAAAATGCGGCAGCTGTACAATGGCGCCGTCACATTGTGGGACAACGAGGGAACGGAGAACTGGTGGGTGACGATCTATGCGGCGCATTTCCTGCTGGAAGCGCAGAAGGCCGGTTTCGATGTCGACAAGGGCCTCATCGGGACCATGCTCGGCTATATCAATAGCAGGCTGAAGAACCGCGAGACCGTTACCTTTTATTATAACCGTGACCAGAACAGAAAGATCGCCCCGCCCGAGGTTATCTATGGGTTGTATGTGCTGGCGCTGGCCGGCCAGCCGAATGTCAGTGTCATGAACTATTATAAGGCCAATCCTTCGATATTGAGCCTGGATGGTCGCTATCTGCTGTCCGCGGCTTACGCCCTCGCGGGCGACCGGCGTAGTTTTACCGAATTCCTCCCGGCCAGTTTTGCCGGCGAAGAGGTCGTCACCCAATCAGGCGGCAGCTTCTCTTCGGATATCCGCGACGAATCCCTGGCCTTGGACGTACTGGTCGATGCCGACCCCGGCAATGCCCAGATCCCCGTCATGGCCCGGCATGTCATGGATAAGCTGAAACAGCGGACCTGGTTCAGCACCCAGGAGCTGGCCTTCAGCGTCCTGGGCCTGGGCAAACTCGCGCGTCAGGCTGCCGGCGCATCCGTCACTGCAGAAGTGCTGGTCGACGGCCATAAGGTCGGATCCATGGACGGTAATGCCCTCAAACTGACAACCAAAGATCTTGGCGGTCCTGGCGGTAGCTCCAACCCCGCCAACGCCAATCCCGGCAGCCCCGGCTCCGCCCCCCACGTCAGCATCGCCGCGCAAGGCAGCGGCCGCCTCTACTATTTTTGGGAGATGGAAGGCATCAGCGCTACCGGCGCCGTCAAAGAAGAAGACAATTATTTGAAGGTACGGCGGCGTTTCTTCGACCGTTATGGCCGTCCCATCAGCGGCTCCACCTTCAAACAAAACGATTTGATCATCGTTCAGCTTTCCCTCGAAAGGACCTTCAACACCGATGTTGACAACATCGTCATCACCGATATGCTGCCTGCAGGTTTCGAGATCGAAAATCCCCGCACCAGGGACATCCCGGGGATGGACTGGGTCAAGGATGAGGAGGCCCCCACCGCCCTCGACGTTCGTGACGACCGCATCAATCTCTTCGTCGACCTCCATGCCATGCGCCAGGTATACTACTATGCCGTTCGTGCCGTATCGCCAGGCTCTTATCGTATAGGGCCCGTCAGCGCCGACGCGATGTACAATGGCGAGTATCATTCTTACAACGGAGAGGGAACAATCCGGGTCATAGAGTAAAGGCGACACACCCCTTCAAAAAAACGGCGGAAAAGTCATCAGAAACTCCTTGATCTCCTCCTCCGTCACACTCGGATGGATCGCATCTAACTTTACCAGTCCCTCCTCCGCATCGTAATACGCCGCATACCGGTCGTTGGAGACATGCAATTGATGCCGCATCGTATCCGGTTTCATATCGTATTGCTGAGACAGCCTGTTGATGAGGACCACGGCCTGCTCCTGGTCCGTCACGGGGATTCTTTTTACTTCTGTTGCCATGATAAAATAAAAATCCCGGCTGACCATTGTCCGGGCGGTTTACAGCGTAAGGTAAGATCATTCCTTCACCTGCAGCACGATCTTGCCCCGGACATGCCCCTTTTCTCCGATCCTGTGCGCCTGTGCGACATCTTTCAAAGGGAAGATCTGAGAAATGACAGGTATGACGACGCCGGAATCGATCAGATCGGCTATCTGCTGAAGATCTTTTGTCCGCGATTGTGCCATATAAGCTGCGCTTCGCAATCCCTTCGCTTTGATAGCGGCTTCGTCCCTGATCCCGACCGTGCCGACAATAATCCCGCCCGGCTTCAATACGGTCAGCGACTTTTCCTGTATCTCGCCGCCCTGCGTGTCGAACACAACATCGATATTCTTCAGCTTAGTCGAAAAGTCTTCGGTCTCATAGTTGATAACTTCGTTGGCCCCCAGTTCTTTCACGAATTCGACATTCTTCCCCGATGCCGTCCCAATGACATAGGCGCCTTTCCATTTGGCCATCTGAACGGCAAACGTACCGACTCCGCCTGAGGCGCCATGGATCAGCACCCGCTGCCCGGCCTGCAGCTGGCCATGTTCGAAAAGCCCCTGCCAGGCAGTCAGTGCGGCCAAAGCTACCCCGGAGGCTGCCTTATGATCGATGGTTTTCGGCTTAAGTGCGATCTCGCTGGCCCGCACGGCAACATATTCCGCATAAGTTCCGTTGCGGGTGAGGTCCGGCCGGCCGTATACTTCGTCTCCCGCTTTAAAATCAGTCACCTTGTTGCCGGTTTTCTCAATCACACCGGAGAAATCCCAGCCCAGAATCCGGGGCAGAGCGGGATCGTGGTCAGATTTATGCCCACCCTGGCGGATCTTCCAATCGACCGGATTGACTCCGCTGGCATACACCCGCACCAGTACATCATCCGGATTGATAGCGGGAATAGCCGCTTCTTCTTACTTCAACTCCTCAGGACCACCATAATGATGGATTTCTACTGCCTTCATAAATGGATGTTTTTAGTGAATTATCTGATCACTGATGCAAATCCCGGACCTGCGTGCCGCACCACATACCCGACTACATGCCCCACACCGCCCGCGTTGCTTTACCATAAGGGGTTTCTTTTCTTACCCGCTATGGGTAAAGGGCTACCTCCTGATTAATTAGTTAGGGAATATTGATGTAAAGCTCTATTTTTATCTGGGATTCAGTTGCCGGCGTTTGGGGGACATCAGTAAAAATACGATGGGAAAATCCTCCGGATAATGGCAGCAGCGTAGAGAAAATTTTATCGGAACTAATTGTGGGATAATTAGAATATATAGTCTTAATTTTTGTAATTTTACCTCTTAAATCTATCGGCATGAAGCTTTTTGTAGCAGGTCTTCCATATGATTTTGATGATGTGGACCTGAAAGAAATGTTTGAATTATATGGAGCAGTGAATTTCGCTAAAGTGGTTATGGACAGAGAGACAGGGAAGAGCAAAGGCTTTGGATTCGTAGACATGGCCGATGATACGGAGGCCCGCCAGGCTATCGAGACATTGGACAACGCTTCCATCCGCGGAAAGAAAATGGCTGTCAAAGAAGCCGACGAACAGAACAGAGGCGGCGGTGGCGGCCGTGACAACCGCGGTGGCGGTGGCGGCCGCGGCGGCTACGGTGGCGGTGGCGGTGGTCGTGACAATCGCGGCGGCGGCGGCGGTGGTTATCGCCCCGGCGGCGGTGGTGGAGATCGCGGCGGCTATGGCGGCGGTGGCGATCGTGGGGGTGGCGACCGCGGTGGTTACGGTGGTGGTGGTGGAGACCGTGGCGGCGATCGCGGTAGTGGCGGTGACCGTGGAGATCGTGGCGGCGACCGCGGTGGTTACGGTGGTGGTGGAGACCGTGGCGGCGATCGTGGAGATCGTGGTGGAGATCGTGGCGGAGACCGCGGTGATCGTGGCCCCGACGGAAGATTTTAATGCAGTCATCGCCTATAAACTCGGCCGATAAACTCGATTAGTTATTGTAATACTCTATAGACCGGGTACCGCAAGTGAGCAGGCTCATAGTAAGGAGAATGCGTATAGACAAATTGCAGCTGCGCACGGGCGCTCTGCGCAAAAGTTGAATCTGCTTTTCTCTTTTCTTCCAGTTGTTCCTTCAACTCCGGATGTTGCCTAAGCCAGTCGGCCGCTACATCCTCCCAGCGATAATCGCTGTACCCTTCCTTTTGCTGCAGGATCGCATCGAAGAAGTTCCAGGCAAAATAGGAATCCTCCCCGGTAGGCTCCAGCATCTCCACCAGGAATCGTCGCGCCGGCTGGTCCGTCGTGACCACATAATCACCCCGTAACAAATGGATAGACTCCTGGTCGGCGCTCACCTTGATGGCCGTATTCTTATGGTGCTTCTCATAAGCCCGCGGCGAAGACCTGTAATCCGCGATATGATAGACTTCTACATTCACCGTCGTATCATGCAGCAGCCTGCGCATCCGCACCCCGTTCAATTGCAACAGGTCCGTCACATCATGCCAGCCCTGAGGGATGATATAGGCCTTCGGCACCGTGACGTCAACGTCAGTGGTAAAGTAATCGAAGTATTTCACCTTTCTTTCAAAAGGACGGCTATGGTCATAGTACATCCTGGAAAGCCCCGTCACCTCACTGATCTTGTGATCCGACTCGTACCCCTTGAACGAGATCCGGTCGAATCTGGACGTATCGACCTTCCAGTCCAGCCCCAGCCGGTCATGCTGCAGATCGGCAGCAATATCTTCCTTTCTTTTCCTGAGCAGGTCGTCCGCATACCGGGAGGACTCGGCGATCATCGTCTCCATCAGGGCGTAGGTAGACAACACCCTGTCGCGAAAGGGTTTCAGCATATGCGTTTCCGGCATGAATGCTATCGTATGAAACAGTGTGGCATAACCGCTGGAATACCGCGGCTCGTCGTAGAAAGCATCCCATCCGCGGCTCGGGTTCCCTTCTTCGAAATTGACGTACGGCGTCATGGGCCAGCCTTTCTTTTCCATTCCCGCAAACAACGCCGGCTGGAAGACATCATGCAGAAAAGTTCCCAGCCCGCCACCCAGCTTGTTCCATTGTGAAGCAAGCAGGGTCATCGTATATTGATAATCCGCCCCGTCACTGACATGATTGTCGATTTGCAGATCCGGGTTCACCCAATGGAATATCCGGACGAAAGACCGGGCATTGCGGGTGTCGTTCTTGGTAAAATCCCTGTTAAGGTCCAGGTTCTGGGCATTGCCCCGGAAACCATAGCTCTCCGGGCCGTTCTGGTTCACCCGTGAAAAAGGGCCTCTGTTCAATGCCCCGCCTATATTATACAGCGGGATCACCGCCAGCGCAATGTTGTCCGGGAGATGTATCTTTTTGGTCACGAGATCGCGTAACAGCAACATGCTGGCATCTACACCGTCAGGCTCGCCCGGATGGATGCCGTTATTGATGAGGATGACCACTTTTCCGCGCCGGTGCCACTGATCGGGGTCCGAAGACCCGTCGTTGGCATACAGCACGACATGATAGGGATAACCCGCATCGCTCATCCCCATTTCTTTGATGGATAACTGCGGCGACAACTTATCCAACTGTTGATAGAAGGCTATACACTCGGCATACGTGGCCGTTTGTTTCCCGGCTGACCGTTCGAAAGGAGTGGACAGGGATTGACCCATTCCGGCGCAGGGACCGGCTAGCAGGAAAAGACAAAGCAGTTTTCTCATACCTGCAAAATAAAAAAGCATCCGTTATGGATGCCTCTTTATACAAACTAATTTTATAAATAAGTTGCCACCGGTTAACCGACTCCACCGAAACTTACTTCGCCGCAGCCAGGCTATTGACCTTACGAGCCAGTTTGCTCTTTAGGTTAGCCGCCTTATTTTTGTGGATGATGCCTTTTTTAGCCATCTTGTCGATCATGGACGCGACTTCCGGTAGTTTTTCACCGGCATCTTTCTGCTCCTTGATAACCCGCAGGTCACGGATCGCATTCCTTGTGGTCTTGCCATAGTAGCGATTGCGATCCCTACGCTTATTGGCCTGCCTTACATCTTTTTTGGTTGCCTTATGATTTGCCATGAACTCGACATTTTTAGGACGGCAAAGGTAAGGCCGCCAGCCGGATTTACCAAATTTGACCGGTCCAAAATCATTAAAAAGCCATAAAATGCATTTTGTATGTCAAATAAATGGTAAAAACCATTAAAATCCTCCCTATCCTTGATTAATTTTGAGCGATATTTGTAGGCCGATTTTTCGGCCGGGGAGCTCCGGGCTCACCATTCATTTAATAGTTCAACCAGCGCTTCTATGAAGGACTTTTCTTTTATAACTAATTCTCACCCAGCTTATATTGAGGGTCTCTACCAGGATTTTGTGAAGAACCCCGAGGCTGTTGATCCTGAGTTCAGAAGATTTTTTGAAGGATTCGATTTCGCCGTCACCCAGGGCAGGTCCGCCGTACTGAACGGCTCCACCAACACGACATCATCCAACGGCGGCGCCAACGGATCTTCCAATGGCGCCTATACAGCCGCCGCCGGCAAACCGATGATGACGACCACCGATGGCATGGACTGGAAGAAGGAGCTGGGCGCCTATCGCCTGATCCTCGGCTACCGGAACAAAGGCCACCTGCTCGCCAAGACCAACCCCATCCGCCCACGGAAAGATCGCGGGGCTAACCTCGACCTGGCCTTCTTTGGCTTCACTGAGGAAGACCTGGATAAGAACTTTTATGCAGGCAACCTGATCGGCCTCGGCACCACAACCCTGCGTAAGATCCTCGCACACCTCCAGCAATGCTACGCCGGCCATGTCGGCATTGAGTTCAAATATATCAGCGAACAGGTCAAGATCGATTGGCTGACCAACGAAATGGAAAAGAAATTCCTGAACCCCCTGGCCCTGGAAAAAAAGCGGCGGATCATGGAAAAGCTCAACCAGGGCGTCATGTTCGAAAAATTCCTTCATACCAAATACATCGGCCAGAAGCGTTTCTCCCTCGAAGGGGGCGAGAATACGATCCCCGCATTGGATGCCATCATCAATACCGCCTCCGCCCTCACCGTACAGGAAGTGGTCATCGGCATGGCCCACCGCGGCCGGCTCAACGTCCTGGCCAATATCATGGGCAAGACGTACGAACAGATCTTTAGCGAATTCGAAGGTACCGCCAAAATGGACCAGACCATGGGCAGCGGCGACGTAAAATATCATATGGGCTACGGCAGCACGATCAAGACGGAGGCAGGCCAGACAGTCCACCTCAAGCTCATGCCCAATCCCTCCCACTTGGAAGCCGTCGACCCCGTCGTCGTCGGGTTCGCGCGGGCTAAGGCGGATGTGCTTTATGACAGCGACTTCGACAAGATCCTGCCGATCCTCATCCACGGCGACGCCTCCGTAGCCGGTCAGGGCATCGTATATGAAGTGCTCCAGATGAGCGATCTCAAAGGTTATTATACCGGTGGGACCATGCACCTCGTCATCAACAACCAGATCGGTTTCACCACCGACTTCGATGACGCCCGCAGCTCCGACTACTGTACTTCCCTTGCCTCCGCGATCCAGGCGCCCGTATTGCACGTCAACGGCGACGATGCCGAGGCCGTAGTAAAATGCGCAGACATCGCGACCCGCTACCGCCAGGAATTCAACTCCGATATCTTTATCGACCTGGTCTGCTATCGCCGCCACGGTCACAACGAAGGCGACGACCCCAAATTCACCCAGCCTCATCTATATGCGCTGATCGATCAGCATCCCAATCCCAGGGAAATGTATACGCAGTACCTGATCGACCATGGTGAGGCGGATGCCAAAGAACTGGCGAAGGAAATGGAAAAGAAATTCTGGGGTGATTTGCAGGAACGCCTCGACGAGCTCAAGCAGCATCCGCTGCCCTATACTTATCAACAGCCGGAACGCTGGTGGCAAAGCCTCCGCAAGTCTACCGCTGCCGATTTTGAACAGTCTCCCGTCACCGCGATCAGCGAGGCGGATTTCAAAAAGATATTCGATGCCATCATGACCTGGCCCGAATCCTTCAAGCCCCTCCGTAAGGTGGAAAAGCTATTGCAGGACAAGGTCAGGTTATTCAACGACGAAGGAAAAGTGGATTGGGCGACCGGCGAGCTGCTGGCTTACGGTAGCCTGCTGCTGGAAGGAAAAGATGTCCGCATGAGCGGTCAGGACGTCCAGCGCGGCACCTTCTCTCATCGCCATGCCGTCCTCCGGGATGAGAACACCGATGAACAATACAATCGACTGAGCCGCCTGCCCGATGCCAAAGGACAGTTTCGTATCTATAACTCCCTGCTGAGTGAATATGCCGTGCTGGGCTTCGAATACGGCTATGCGCTGGCTACCCCGAATGCCCTGGTACTATGGGAAGCCCAGTTTGGCGACTTCAGCAACGGCGCCCAGACCATGATCGATCAGTTCATCGTCGCTGCCGAACAGAAATGGCAGCGTATGAACGGCGTCACCCTTCTGCTGCCCCATGGATACGAAGGACAGGGCCCCGAACATTCCAGCGCCCGTATGGAGCGATTCCTGCAAATGTGCGCCGAATACAATATCATCGTCACCGATATCACCACGACAGCTAATCTCTTCCACGCCTTCCGTCGCCAGCTTGCGTGGCCTTTCCGCAAACCGCTCATCAATTTTTCACCGAAAGCGAACCTGCGGCATCCCGGGACCTACTCCAAACTGCAGGAGTTTACCAGCGGCGGGTTCAGGGAAGTGCTGGACGATACCTTTGTAGAGAATGCAAACCAGGTGAAGAAAGTACTGTTCTGCAGCGGCAAAGTCTATTTCGATCTGGCCGAACGGCAGCAGAAAGAGGGTCGCAAAGATGTGGCGATCATCCGCCTGGAACAGCTCTATCCGCTGCCTGTCCGGCAGTTGGAGGCGCTGTACAAGAAATACAGCCACGCCGCAACCTGGTTCTGGGTACAGGAAGAGCCGCTCAATATGGGTGCCGCCTCTTTCCTGCAGATGAACCTGAAGAGCCTCAATTATGGCGTCATCAGCCGTCAGCCCAGCGCGGCTACTGCAACGGGTTATTCCAAGGTACACGCACAGGAACAGGCGGAGATCATCGATACGGCCTTCAGCATTTAGAAGATATTTTTTTCAATAAACACACTCCCTGAGGGAGAAAAACACGCTCCCCCCTAGGGAGAAGGAGGATTAAATGATCGATATTAAAGTTCCGGCAGTAGGCGAATCCATCAGCGAAGTGACGCTGGTGAAATGGCTCAAAAAGGATGGACAGTATGTGGAACGCGATGAAGTGATTGCTGAATTGGAAAGCGAAAAGGCGACTTTTGAAGTCAATGCAGAGAAGGCAGGTGTATTGAAGACCGTAGGAAAAGAAGGCGATACCCTGAAGATCGGTGATGTGGTGGCGCAGATCGATGAATCGGCCGCACGCCCCGAAGGCGCCGCCGCCCAACCCGCTACCGAAGCGCAGCCAGCTGCCGCTCAGCAGGCCTCCGCCGCCCAGGCGACCGCCAACGGGTCTTCCACCGCCACTACCGCAGCCGTGGCCACGGCTGCTCCGGCCGTCGCAAAGGCCGCTCCTGCCGCCCAGGGACCAGTTACTGCCGTTTCAAATGATATCAAGGCAACCCCCGTTGCAGCCGCCATTATCTCCGATAAAAAGATCGATGCGGGATCGATTACCCCTTCGGGCGCCGGCGGCAAAATTCTCAAGCACGACGTGTTGGAAGCCCTGGCCCACCCCGGCCGCTCCCCCGGAAAAGAACTCTTCGGCCGCCAGGACCGCCGCGAAAAAATGAGCAACCTGCGCAAGACCATCTCCCGCCGCTTGGTGGAAGCCAAGAATACGACGGCCATGCTCACTACTTTCAACGAAGTGGATATGAGCGCCGTCATGGCCTTGCGCGCAAAATACAAGGATAAGTTCAAGGAGAAGCACGGAGTGAACCTCGGCTTCATGAGCTTCTTCACCAAAGCCACCTGCTATGCCCTGCAGGAATGGCCAGCCGTCAACGCTTATATCGACGGCGACGAGCTGGTCTATCACGACTATTGTGATATCTCCATTGCCGTCTCCGCACCCAAAGGCCTCGTCGTTCCCGTGATCCGCAATGCAGAGAGCCTCAGCATGGCCGATATCGAAAAAAAGGTCGTCGAGCTCGCCACCAGGGCCCGTGATAACAAGCTCAGCATGGAAGAAATGCAGGGGGGCACCTTCACGATCACCAATGGTGGTGTTTTCGGTAGCCTGATGTCCACACCCATCATCAACATTCCCCAATCCGCCATCCTGGGGATGCATAAGATCGAAGAACGCGCCGTCGTCGTGAGCGGTCAGATCGTCGTGCGCCCGATGATGTACCTGGCCGTTAGCTACGATCATCGCGTCATCGACGGCCGTGAATCCGTCAGCTTCCTGGTGCGGGTAAAGGAATTGCTCGAAAGCCCCGACCAATTGCTGTTCGGCAAAGACCCGGTCAAGGCATTGCTGGAATTATAAAAAGTGAAATTCGACAACCAGCTCCGCCATGCGACCGCCATCATCGACGCCTACAAGGGCGAAATGCCCCTGCATGCCTGGCTAAAAAGCTTCTTCCGCGACAACAGGCAGATGGGTTCCCGCGACCGCAAGTTACTAAGCACCCTCGTCTATAGCTACTATCGACTGGGCCATGCCATCCGATCGATGCGCACCGATGAAAGGGTCATCACCGCCCTTTTCCTGTGCGGCGCCGTACCCGGAGACTTCCTGCAGTATTTCCGTGATGATTGGAACGAAAGGATCACCCTGCCCCTGCCCGAAAAGATTGCTTTTTTCCAAAGCCAGCCCGAAGGCGCCGACTTCCGCATCACCGACATCTTCCCCTGGAAGGACGAACTCTCCCCAGGCATCGATCACGGGGCCTTTTGCCTCTCGTTTCTTCGTCAACCCGATCTCTTCCTCCGTATCCGCCCCGGCTACCAGCAGGCCGTGCTCGAAAAGCTCGCCGCCATCCCGGCCGCCCAATCCGCCACCCAGCGCCACCCCCCCGCGGCCACCCCTCATCAATTCATCCCCCCGTTCACCGTCCGCCTCCCCAACGGCTTCAATGTCGAAGACCATTTCACCCCCGACCTTGAAGTCGTCGTCCAGGATTACAGCTCCCAGCGAATCGTCTCTTTTTTCCCGGCCGCGCCCTCGCGCGTCCTCTCCTTCTGGGACGCCTGCGCCGCCAGCGGCGGAAAATCCATCCTCGCCCACGACTGCTATCCCGATATGTCCATCGCCGTCTCCGACATCCGCGAATCCATCCTCCATAACCTGAAAGGCCGCTTCCACGCCGCCGGCATCAAAAAATACGAGGCCTTTCCCGTCGATCTCACCCGCGAGGCTCCCCCCGCCTCCGCCGCAACGGCCGACCTCATCCTCGCCGACGTCCCCTGCACCGGCAGTGGTACGTGGGGCCGCACCCCGGAAGAACTTTGCTTCTTCAACCCCGCCAAAATCCTCCGCTATAGCACCATGCAACAGCAGATCCTGACCCATGTCGCCCCCAACCTCGCCCCCGGCGCCCGGCTCATCTACAGCACCTGCTCAGTATTTAAAAAGGAAAATGAGGATATCGCCGCCTTCCTGCAGGAAAACTTCGGCCTGGAACAAGACAAGATGGAGAATATAAAAGGATATGATTTACAAGCAGATACGATGTTCGCAGCCAGGTTCCGCCGCGCGGGCTAATTATGATCCACGACTGACATGGTCAACTCAAAGCCTATTTTGTACCCCGATTGGCTCCCGTCCGGCGTCGGCGGCTGATACTCCCACATTTCGGTATGCCGGTAAATCAGCCCGATGTGCTTTGCATACGTCTCGCTCCAGTATGTCGCAGACGCAAAGCTGGTGGGGTCTGTGATCGGTGCATTAGTCGAATCAGCGATCTGCAGCACCGTGGTGGCGCTGTCATACTTCGTCCCGTTGGTGACCGTAAACGGCTGATTGACCTGCATATAGGTATAATTCCAGCCACCCAGGCTCAGATTGGCATAGCTGCTGTATTGGAAAAAATCCTGGTAGGGCGCATAAGGCAGGTAAGTATTTCCCGTCCAGCTGAAACCTATGTCCATCGGCCACGCCAGCTTGATAAACCGGAGGTTGTTTTCCGTCATAGCGATCGTTTGCGTCGATGGCGAGACTGTATAGGTCCCGTTCGGCGTCCAGGAATCCCCAAGCGTGTCACTCAGATACCGGGTGACCAGCCAGGCCGTCGCTCCGGTGCCGTCGATAGTGGTGCCTTCCACGGAATCCTTCGCCAGATAGCTCGTTGTCGTGTCCAGCTGTCCATAATAATAAAAATTCAGAGAATCCATGCGGTAAGTAACGTATTTGCCGACCTGCAGGGTAATGAAATAATCGGTCAGCGGAATGGCTGGGTAGGAAATCGTTTTTTTACAGCTGGTGATGGCTACCAGGAGGGCAATAAGAAGAGCTCCCAGGCGATTTTTCATGTAGGACTAACGCCCTAAAACCGCTATTTATTGCTGCTACGCTGAATTATGCCCCCTCCGATCACTTCGTCCCCCTCATAAAAGACGGCACTCTGCCCGGGAGCGATACTTTTGGCCTTTTCGTAGAACCTTACCCGCACCCGGCCTGCATCACCCTCATCGGGATAGACATTGCTCAACGTCCCGGGGTCCTTATAGCGGACCTTGGTAATGGCTTCCATCCCGGGCGTAGCTCCCTCATATTTCATCCAGTTGATCTTGGCCACGGTCATTTCCTGCTCGTCAAGGTCTTCCTCGTCTCCCAACACTACGGTATTCGTCTCCGGCCGGATAGCCGTTACATAGACCGGCTTGCCGAACGTAATGTCCAATCCTTTCCGCTGCCCGATGGTATAGAACGGATATCCCTTATGTTGCCCAAGGATATTCCCCTGCTTGTCTACAAAATTGCCCCCCTTGACCCGCTCTTCCAGACCATCCACCCGCCGTTTGAGGAATCCCCGGTAATCATTGTCCGGCACGAAGCAGATCTCATAGCTTTCACTCTTTTTGGCCAGTTCGGGATAGCCGTAATCCAGCGCCATCTGCCGGATCTGCGTCTTGCGGTAAGGCCCCAGCGGCAACATCGTCCTGGCCAAAAGATCCTGCTGCAGGCCCCAGAGGACATAGCTCTGGTCCTTCGTGTCGTCGACCCCCTTGGCAATGGTATAGCGACCGTTGGCGCCCAGCCGCACCTGGCCATAATGACCCGTGGCGATGAACTCGCAGTCCAGCGCATCCGCCCGCTTCAGCAGCGCCCGCCATTTGATATGCGTATTGCAGAGGACACAAGGATTGGGCGTCCGGCCCGCCAGGTATTCGTCGACAAAGTTCTCGATGACAAAATCTCCGAACTCTTCCCGGATGTCCAGCACGAAATGAGGAAAGCCATGCTGGACCGCCGCCATCCGCGCATCGTTAAAACTATCCAGGTTGCAGCATCCCGTCTCTTTTTTCGAGGCGCCGGCACTCGCATAATCCCACGTCTTCATCGTGATGCCCACCACTTCATAGCCTTCATCGTGCAGCATCATCGCCGTCACGGTACTGTCAATACCGCCGCTCATCGCTACCATCACCTTTCCTTTACGGCTCATAGACCGCAAATTTACACATAAAATCCCGGATCAACCAACTGTGGTCCCGGGCCGCCCGGGGGTGAGTAAAATCAGGAAAACTTCTCCTGCCGCCCCGCCATAAATGCTGTAAATTGCCCTTTAACTTTAACGCTAAATTTTACCAGTATGATAAAGCTTCAAGTAATCGGCAACCTGGGTAAAGATTGTATTACCAATACAGTCAACGGAAAAAATGTCATCAATTTCAACGTCGCGCATACAGAGAAATTCAAGGATGCACAGGGCAACCAGAAAGACAAGACGATCTGGGTCGAATGTGCCTACTGGACCGATCGCACCGGTATCGCGCCTTATTTGAAAAAAGGCACCCAGGTATATGCGGAAGGTACCCCCGAAGTGAGGACCTATCCCAAAAATGACGGAACTACAGGCGTCTCCCTGACCTTGCGCGTGACCAGTGTACAACTGCTGGGCAGCAAAGGCGCCGAAGGCGGCGGTGGCTATTCCGGCGGCGCTTCCGAAGGATACGCTCAACAGGCAGGGGCCGCCTCCCGGGTCCCTTCTGCCGGCGAGATCACCGAGCCTATTGATGACCTTCCTTTCTGATCTTTAGACTCGATCATTAAACCCGATCATTAAATTCGATCGGTCATCAACCAATTAAAATGAAAGGGCCGTCTCAGTGTTTGAGACGGCCTCTTATTTTAGAGCAAAGTCTTAATAGCAGGGAAATCTTAATATCCGGGATTCTGGGTGATCACCCCGCCGCTGGTCAGAACCTCAGTCTGGGGGATCGGCCACAATACTTTCGTAGAATCCGTTATCCCGAACATGGAAACAGGCAGGCCCAGTCTCCGCAGATCGAACCAGCGGTGCGCCTCTGCCGGGAACTCCAGCCTGTTCTCATTCAAAATATCTGTTAGCAGCTGGGTAGGGTCCGTAGTAACATCCGGAGTCTCCAGCGAACGGGCCCGCACGACATTGAGATCGCTTTCTGCCGTGGCCAGGTTCGGATTGCTGCCCCGCATCACTCCCTCGGCATGTATCAGGTACATCTCCGCCAGCCGGATCAGTGAGATATCCTGCGACCCGTCCGGATCATCATATTTCGCCGTGGCATTGACTACAGTGCCGCTGGCGTCCGGAGCGCTATAAAAATTGATCGGCAACCGGGTGTCCTGGGTCTGATAGGCATTTTCAAGGTTGGTGGAAGTAGCCACCTCAGTCCGGCCGAAATAATAAAAATACAAGCCGTTGGTATTAGTGGCGCTGAACTGCAATTCAAAAATACTCTCCGGCACGACGTTCTTCGACGCAAAAACACTCGGATAAGAATTCGTCAGCCCGCCTAGCGCTGTGATCACCTGCTCGGCATCCGCCGCCGCAGAATCATAATTACCCAGGTATAATTCCACCCTCGCTTTAAAGGCAATCGCCGTCATCTTATTGGCCTGTCCAAAGTTATTAGTGCTCGGGATATTCGCAATCGCATAATTCACGTCGCTTAAGATCTGGTTGAACACATCCCCCGCCGAAGACCGGGCGTGCGGGGCTGCTTCTACGGTGGTAAAAGTAGGTGTCAGTACCAGCGGAACACCCTGACCACTAGGATCGCTATACCCCGAAGGAGTACCGCCGAAATACCGCATCAGGTCGAAATACATGAACGCCCTTAAAAACTTAGCCTCACCGAGTGCCGGAAGACTATCGAAGCCGCCGGTCGTAATGAGCGGCGCCGAATAAATGACCGTATTCGCCCGGTTGATGCCGGCATAGATCTGGTTCCAGATGCCCTCAGTAGTGACATTATCGGGAGTGATGGCCCGGTCGGCCACCTGCTCGTATTGAGGGAAACTACCCGTATGGATGGAGTTGTCCGCTTCGAGATCGCAGAGCAGCGTAAAATCTGTTCCGTAATAAGAGGAATTCTGAAAAGTATTGTATACTCCCAGCATCCCCGCGGAGATCGCAGGCCCCGATGTGAACGCCGTTGTTGCATCCAGATAATCCTGCGGGGTTTGGGTCAGGATCTTGCTGCAACCCATCGCCAGCGCCGATCCCAGTAGAAACAATAAAAATAACTTTTTCATATTGTAAAATATTTTATTTTATAAGTTTTCCCTTGCATTTCCTAGAATCCCAGGTCTAATCCGAAAGTGAAACTTTTAGCTTGCGGATAAGTCAGGAAGTCCGTACCCGGCGACGTGTTGTTGGCAGGGTTGGTGCTGGTCAAAGTGCTCACTTCGGGGTCGAAGCCGGAATACTTGGTCCAGGTTTTCAGGTTCTGCGCCTGGATGAAGAACTTCACCGAACTGAGCTTGACCCCGCGCAGGAGCGCTTTCGGGATATTATAAGCCAGGATGACGTTCTTCAGCCGCATGAACGACCCGTCTTCCAGGAACCGCGTGGAATTAAGGGCTGCATTACCGTTTGGATCCCCCCAGACCGCCCTGGGCATATTCGTATTTGTATCCGTTGGCTCCCACCGCTTCAGCGTCGAGGCATACTGGCCGAAAGCGCTGTTCATCCCTTCGGCAAACTGCCGGTTCACATTGAAAATCTTATTGCCGACATTGAATTGAAAGAAGACGGTAAGATCTATTCCATGAAAGGAGAAGGTATTGGTCAGGCCACCGTAATATTTCGGATTCGCATTACCTAATATAGTCTGGTCGCTGGAAGTGATGGCTCCATCGTGATTGAGGTCCGCAAATTGAATGTCGCCGGGAGAAGTACCCTGGAACTGCGTCGGAGCCTTGGCAATCTGGGCCTGGCTATTGAAGATCCCAATCGCCTTATAGCCATAGAAACTGCCGATGGGATAGCCTTGCTGTGTCCAGCTCGCAAAGCCCGAAGGGAAGGGCGAGCCGGAGATCTTCTTGACAATATTCTTATTGAAGGAAATGTTCAGGCTGGTCGTCCACACGAAATCCTTGGTGGCAACCTCCGTTCCCGTTATCGAAAATTCCCAACCGGTGTTCGTGATTTCCCCGATGTTCTGGTTTACACTCGTAAAGCCCGAGCTGCCCACCAGCGGCCGGGCCAGCAGCAGGTCGGTCGTAATCTTGTTATAGTAGTCGGCCGTGAACTGCAGCCTTTCCTTGAACAGGCCGACTTCCAGGCCGATGTCAGCTTGCTTGAGTGATTCCCATTTCAGCGAATCATTGCCGATCTGGTAGGGCGACAGACCGGGCACATTGGTCGCCCCGTTAATGACATAGTTGCCGGTGGTCCCCGGGGATACCAACGCCTTCGAGGCATAGGGTTGCAGCCCATTGGTATTGCCCAGTTTACCATAGCTGGCCCTCAGCTTAAGGTTGCTGATCGTCTTGACCTCCTTGAACCAGTCCTCGTCCGAAATCCGCCAGCCGGCCGAGATGGCCGGGAAAGTACCGTACTGGAAATTCGTACCCAGGTTGGAAGCTCCGTCCCTTCTTACATTGCCGCTCAACAGGTACCGCCCTTTGTAATCATAGTTCACGCGGATCAGATACCCGATCTGGCCCAGGTTAGTGGAGCTGGAGGTCGTCTGTACAGGAGTAGAGGCAGCCGATAGTTCCTGGATGCCGTTGCCCGGGAAATTATGCCCTTCCGCGTAGAGCTGCTGGAAGTTGTCCGTTTGAAAGCTGGCTACCGCCGTAGCCGTAATATTATGATCCCCGAAGCTTTGTTTCCAGGTCAGGACGTTTTCATTCAGCAGGTTCAGGTCCGTAGAGTAGCCCTGGCGTCCGATACCGTTGGGACCGGTGGCGCCTTCGAGGGTATTGCTGGGAAGGAACTGAAATTCATTGAAGCCTATATAATCCACGCTGCCCTGCACCCGGAGGGACAGGGAGGGCAGGAAGTAATACTCGGCGGCGAGATCGCCGATGACGGTATTGGTCTTTGCCTGGTTGAACCTCAGCTTGCCCGCCGCAATGGGGTTTTCTATGATGCCGAGATTGGCGTCGTATGCATAGGTCCCATCGGCATTATAGGGTTTGAAATAAGTCGGCATGAGCACCGCAGTGCTCAGCACGCCATAAATATTATTGTCGTTATTGATCCTGTTCTGGATACTGCGGGATACGCCCAGGTTACCCGAAACCTTGAACTGGCTGGATACAGTGTGATCCAAATTTATCCTGGTGCCGTACCTCCGGTAATCGGACCCGAGAAGGATCCCGTCATCGCCCGTATAATTGGCAGAGACATAGATCTTGGTCTTGGCATCCCCGCCGGCCACAGACAACTGATAATTATAAAGGGGATCATGCCGGAAGACGAGATCCTGCCAGTTCGTAGTGGGATAGGAAGAAGGCGCATTGCCCAGGTTGGCCAGCCCTATTCCGGAAGCCGGCACCCCATATTCATTCTGCGTCTCTTCATTGAGAAGCGTCACATACTCCGGACCGCTCAGGGTCGGGATCTTTTTCCAGGGCGACTGCGTACCCAGGGAAGCATCCAGCGTGACCTTCGTCTTCTGGTTGGCGCCCTTTTTCGTCGTGATCAGCACAACGCCGTTAGCACCCCTCGAACCATAAATAGCGGCGGCAGCGGCATCTTTCAGCACCTCATATGATTCGATGTCATTGGGATTGATATCCGCCAGCACATTGAGGGTCTGACCGCCCATATTGACATCCAGCTGCGAATAGCTGCCGGTATTAAGGATGACGCCATCTACCACATATAACGGCTGGTTGCTCGTGGTAATGGTCCCGCTTCCCCTGATCAGCACACTGATGCTGGACCCGGGAGTGCCCGAAGACTGCGTGACCTGCACCCCTGGCACCTTTCCTCTCAGAGCCTGGTCAGGACCCTGTATAGGGATGTCTTTCATGGTAGAATCTTGTAATTTGTAAATGGCGCCGGTAAGATCTCTTTTTCTTTGGGTACCATACCCAACGACTACGACGTCCTGCAGGTCGGTGGTTGCCGCAGCCACCAGTTGTACAATGATGTCACCACTTTCCGCAATGGATACATCCTTGTTTCCAAACCCGATAGAAGATACCGTCAGCGTGGTGGCGCCCGCAGGAACTTTTATCTTGAAAGTCCCGTCTACGGAGGTGTTCGTCCCTTTCCTGGAACCCTTGACCACTACGCTCGCAGAAGGGATAGGGTTTCCCGCGGCATCGGTGATTCTACCAGTTACAAGACGGGTTTGAGCTGCAGCCTCTCCAACAAAGAGAATGACGCAGCTGAGAAAGATTAGAATTTTTCTCATACGATTAATTTTGGTTTTTAATGCGTGACAGTAAGCAACAGTGTTATATTTATAGTAATTAAAGTTAACGAATATCGTCCTGAAAAAATATTCTAAACTTAAAATGACTTAATTTCAGGTAGTTTTCAGGTACTTTTATTCAATGATCAGGTACTTCTTTTCAATGGTCCATAAAAACACTTAGCGTGAAACGATTGATGTTATTGAGTTATTGTAGTTTTTTTTCATTTTTCATTCTTATCGGTTGCGCCGGCGCGGGGTCGAAAAATACGCAGTCAGGTGATTCGACCGCAGTCTCCACAGATACCTCGGCAGCATCCATTACCAAAGATTGGAAGATCGGCGTCCAACTCTGGACCTTCCACAACGCAGGGCCCTTCGTCCAGTCTTTGGCGAAAGCAGACAGTGCCGGGATCAAATACCTGGAGGCCTTTCCCGGCCAGCCCCTCGGCGGCGGCATGAAAGACAGCTTCGGCATCCGTATGTCCGACGCCAGCAAAGCTAAGATCCAACAACTCCTGCAGGCCAAAGGCATGCAGATAGTAGCCATGGGTGTTATCAGCCCGAAAACCGTCGCCGAGTGGAAACAATATTTCGACCTGGCCAAATATTTTGGCCTTAGCTATATCACCGCCGAACCGCGGAAGGATCAGTGGGACGCTGTCGATAGCCTTGCCGGCATCTATGGGATCAACGTCGCCATTCACGATCACCCCCGGCCGAATCCTTACTGGCACCCCGACTCCGTCCTGGCTGCCACCAAGGGACACCCGCACATCGGAGCCTGTGCCGATATAGGTCACTGGGCCCGCAATGGCCTGGATCCTGTCGTTTGTCTCCGGGAATTGCAGGGGCATATCTTCGGCGTACACCTCAAAGACATCGATTCTATCGGCAATACTGATGCTAAAGATCTGGTGGTCGGTACGGGTGTGATCAACTATCCTCCCATTTTCCGGGAGCTGCTGCGCCAAAAATTCAAAGGCATGTTCTCCATCGAAAGAGAAGACAACTGGTACAATAATGTACCTGACGTGATCGCGACCGTTAAATTTTTCAACGACCAGGTCGCCGCATTGAAATAACGTTTCATGATTTTTCCCTATCAGCGTCTGCTGGCCTTTACGATCGATATCTTTCGCCGCATCGGCTGCCCGGAACGGGACGCTCACATCGCCGCCACGGCATTGCTCAGCGCCGACCTCAGGGGCATCGACTCTCATGGCGTGGCGCGCCTCATCGGTTATGTCCGCCTGCAGGAAGCCGGCAGAGCTAACCCCACGCCCCATATCCGTATCATCCATCAAACACCCTCTACCGCCGTCGTCGACGGAGACAGCGGCCTCGGCCTCGTCGTAGCCCCCTTCGCCATGCAGATCGCCATTGAAAAAGCGGCTGCCTGCGGAACCGGTTGGGTCAGCGTCCAGAATTCCAACCATTTCGGTATCGCCGGGTATCACGCCCTGCAGGCCGTCAAACAGGATATGATCGGCATCGCCATGACCAACGCCAGTGCACTCGTCGCACCTACTTTCTCGGTCGAACGACTGCTCGGCACCAACCCCATCTGCGTGGCAGTCCCCGCAGGAGAAGAACCTCCCTTCGTGGCCGATTTGGCCACCACCACTGCCGCCAACGGCAAGTTGGAGATCCTTCAGCGTAAAAATGAAGAGGCGCCCCTCGGCTGGATCCAGGATAAAGAAGGGCAACCCTCCACCAATCCCCACGAACTGAAGACCGGCGGCGCACTCCTGCCCCTCGGCGGCGACCGCGACCATGGCAGCCATAAAGGATACGCCCTTGGCGCCATCGTCGACATTTTTTCTGCCGTCTTGAGTGGAGCCAATTACGGCCCCTGGGTACCTCCCTTCCCCGCCTACGTCCCCATGCCCACCGGCATGCCCGGTAAAGGCATCGGTCACTTCTTCGGCGCCATGCGCATCGACGCCTTCCGCCCTGCCGACGAGTTTAAATACCATATGGATAAATGGATCCGCCGCTTTCGAAGTGCTACCCCCGCGCCGGGATTCGAACAAGTCCTCATCCCCGGTGACCCCGAACGGGAAATGGAGGCCCACAGGCTTGCCACCGGCATCCCCCTGGTACCTGCCGTTGTGGAAGACCTCAAAGCGCTCGCCATTAAATTAGGTGTGGAATTCCCCGCATAGCCTTTATCTTTGCCATCCCAAAAAATGCGTCCACATGGATGGGCCTCAAAAAAAGACATGATGACTCAACTTAAAGTAATGAAATTCGGCGGCACCTCCGTAGGCAAACCCGAACGGATGCGCCAGGTCAGCCAGTTGATCACCGCGGACAAATCGGTACGCACCATCGTCGTACTCAGCGCCCTCGGCGGCACGACCAACGCCCTCGTCGAGATCGGCAACGCCATCGCCGCCGGACAGCGCGAAAAGGCTAAGGAACTCATCGACAAACTGGAGGCTCACTACCAGTCTTTCGTCAACGACCTCGTCAAGACCCGCCCCTCCCTCGCCAAGGCCATGGCCATCGTCGCCGAACATTTCGAGTTCCTGACGATCATCCTCCGCATCTCTTTCAGCGAAGCCCTCAGCAAAGACATCCTCGCCCAGGGCGAACTGCTGTCGACAAAGTTATTTTCTGTCTTTCTGGAAGAACACGGCATTGACCACACCCTGCTTCCTGCCCTGGAATTCATGAGCATCGACGCACATGACGAACCCCAGATCAATACCATCAAGACTAAATTGACCCATCTTCTCCAGCAGCACAAGGATAAATCCCTTTTTATCACCCAGGGATACATTTGCCGCAATGCGCGTGGAGAGGTGGACAACCTGAAGAGGGGAGGCAGCGACTATAGCGCTTCCCTCATCGCCGCCGCTATAAACGCTTCCGTATGCGAGATCTGGACCGACATCGACGGTATGCATAACAATGATCCCCGCGTCGTCAAAAAGACCGTGGCCATCGAACAGCTCAGCTTCGAAGAAGCCGCAGAACTGGCTTACTTCGGTGCCAAGATCCTCCATCCGGCTTCCATCTGGCCCGCTCAGTTCTATAAGGTGCCCGTCCGCCTGCTCAATACCATGCAGCCCGACGCCAAAGGCACCCTGATCACCGAAGCCGCGGGTTCCGAAGGCGTAAAGGCCATCGCCGCCAAAGACGGCATCGTCGCCATCAATATCAGGAGCAGCCGCATGCTCCTTGCTTACGGTTTCCTGCGGAAGATCTTCGAGATCTTCGAAAAATACCGTACCCCGATCGATATGATCACCACCTCCGAAGTAGCCGTATCTCTCACGATCGAAAACGTAGCCGAGCTCAAAGCCATCGTTCGCGAGTTGGAACCCTTCGGCACGATCGAAGTCGAGGAAAACCATACCATCGTCTCTATTGTAGGGAACGAGATCGCACATACACCCGACGTATTAAGCCGGCTGTTCAATGCCCTCATCCCCGTACCTATCCGTATGGTTAGTTATGGCGGGAGTAAACACAATATTTCCCTGTTGATCCCCTCAGCCCACAAAAATGAGTCCCTGCAATTGTTAAACAAAGGACTTTTCGGGCTGGAATAGAGGTTGGCCGATTTTTTTGTTTTATTTTCATGGCTTAAATTTCCCGGTATTCCATGAAAAGGATTTTATCCCTGTTGATCGCCCTGTTGACCACCTTCTGCCTTTTTACCCAGGCACAGAACAATATCATTACGGGATCGGTCAAAGATTCCGCCACTGGAAAGCCGCTCGTCGGGGTCAGCGTATTCCTTAATGGGAGCTCTAAAGGCACTGTCACCAAGGCCGACGGCAGTTTTGTGCTGGCGGGGATTCCCAACGGAAGATACGAGCTCATCGTCTCCGCCATCGGCTACGAAACCTTTCTCCGGGAATTCAGCAGCCGCAGTCTTCCCTTTGTATTGAATCTGAACCTCGGCGAAAAAGCCTCCGAGCTGGAAGCCGTTACCGTTGAACCCTATATGAAGGACGGCTGGGCTAAATTTGGAAAATTCTTCATGGATAACTTCATCGGAACCACGGCAAATGCGTCCGATTGTAAACTGGAGAACCATAAATCCCTCCGCTTTCACTATTACCCGAAGAGCCGGCGCCTGCACGTGACGAGTGTCGACCCGCTCATTATCGAGAACAAGGCCCTGGGTTATGAACTGGAATACCGGCTCGAATCCTTTAACTACGATTACGAGAGCCATATTATCTCCTATTACGGCTTTCCTTTTTTCCGGGAAATGACAGCAGACAATGATGCCCAGCAGCAACGCTGGGAACAAAGCCGCGAACGGGCCTACCTCGGTTCTCTCATGCATTTCATGCGCACTATTTATAACGGCCGCTTACAGCAGGACGGATTCATCGTGGAGCATGAAATCCAGGTGCCTAACATCGAGAAACTACGGGTGAAAGCGATCTATATCCCCAATGTCACCAAAACCGACAGCATTCCCATAGATACCCTGCATCATTACTGGGAGGTGTTAAGGGAGCCGGATTTCTATGTCCAAAAGGTCAAGAGCTATGACGGACTGCTCACCATCAAACCCGATCAGACCAAAAGTCTGTTCTTTACCGGTGATTGTACCGTTATATTTGGGAACGGCAGCTTGGGGATAGCGTATACGGAGTCAGCTATCGAATTGATGACCGGGCATCCTGTCATTGTTGAGGAGAACGGTATGTACTACCCGCCGAACGAAATCCTGACCAAAGGGAATTGGAGCCAGACCGAAAAAATGGCCAACCTCGTACCGCGGGATTTTGGGATGTATGGAAATGAAATTAAACTGATACCCCCTTCTCACCCTAATTAAGCGCCTGTCCCGCCCGACCACGACGCTGGCCCTTCTAGTATCGGACGCTCTCGCGTCCTCTTCCTGACAACCACCCGTTCGCGTCCAGCCAGTTGCGCAGCCGGTCCATCCATTCGTCTTTCGTAGTCGTATTGTGCATCCCGAAACCATGGCCCCCCTTCGGATAAATATGCATCTCCGCCTGCACCCCATTGCGTTGCAAAACCTCGTAGAAATATAGGCTGTTCACCACCGGTACGACATTGTCGTCACCGCAATGCACGATAAAGGTGGGCGGCGTCGCCGCCGTCACCTGCAGTTCATTGGAATATTCCCGCACAAGCGCCGTATCCGGACGGGTACCGATGAGATTGTTCCTGGATCCGTGATGCGTATAGCCGTAGTTGAAACTGATCACCGGATACAAGAGCATCATAAAATCCGGCCGCAGCGAAATATTGCCCGGATTGTCGATATAAGCTCTTCCGAAATGTGTCCCTGCCGTGGAGGCCAGGTGACCGCCCGCCGAAAAACCCATGATGCCGACCTTCGCCGGGTTCACCCTCCATTCCGCCGCATGCTGCCGCACCAGTTGGATCGCCCGTTGCGCGTCCTGTAAAGGGCCGATGGTCTTATCCACCATCGTCTCATCGTCCGGCAGCCGGTACTTCAGCACGAAAGCCGCTATTCCCATCTCACTTAATGCCCGGCCAACATCTGTACCCTCATGCGTCATGGCCAAATGATCATATCCGCCCCCGGGACAGATGATCACCGCCGTCCCGTTGTCAGTACCCGCCACCGGCAGATATACAGTCAGGGTAGGACGACTGACCTTACTGAGCAGATAATGCACCGGGTTGCCCGATGAATCGACCTTCTCCACATCGGGTGCCGATTTGGAATTTGGAATGGGCCCTCCGCCGTATAAAGGCAATTCCTGCTGTGCAGTAGCCGTCATAATTGAGAATAACGAAAAGAAGGCAAGTATCTTTGTCATAACCCAAATCTACACAATCAGCATCGCATCCCCATAACTGAAAAAGCGATATTTGTCCTTTATCGCCTTCCGATAAGCCTCCATCGCCAGATCATACCCGGCAAAAGCACACACCATGATCAGCAGGCTCGTCTTCGGCAGATGAAAATTCGTCACCAGCGCATCCGCGATGTTGAACTGGTAAGGAGGATGAATAAAAGTATTGGTCCAGCCTTCCGAAGGCTTTAGTAACTTTTCGGCAGTAAAGGAAGATTCCACGGCGCGCATCGTCGTAGTGCCGATAGAACAGATCCGGTTATTGCCCAGCCGCGCTTTGTTCACGATCTTGCAGGCATCTTCCTCTATCCTGTAATATTCCGCATCCATCTTATGCTTGCTCAGATCTTCCACCTCGATCGGCCGGAAAGTCCCCAGCCCCGTGTGCAGCGTGATCTCCGCAAAGCGTACTCCTTTGATCTCCAGCCGCTTGATCAGCTCTTTGCTGAAATGCAGACCCGCCGTCGGCGCCGCTACCGCCCCCTCATGCTTGGCATATACGGTTTGGTACCGTTCTTTATCTTCTTCGTCAGGCTTACGTTTGATGTACTTGGGCAGCGGTGTCTCGCCCAGCACTTCCAATACTTCACGGAATTCATCATCACTGCCGTCCCAGAGAAATCTGATCGTTCTCCCCCGGCTCGTCGTATTGTCGATCACTTCCGCTACCAGTTCGTCGTTGTCACCGAAATACAGTTTGTTGCCTACCCTGATCTTCCTGGCAGGGTCCACTATTACATCCCACAGCCTGTTCGGCTTGTTCAGCTCGCGCAGCAGGAATACCTCTATCTTGGCGCCCGTCTTCTCCTTCCGGCCATACATGCGCGCAGGAAAAACTTTGGTATTATTGACGACAAATACGTCCTTATCGTCGAAATATTCGAGGATATCCCGGAAATGCTTGTTCTCGATATGTCCGGTCTTTCGATGAACCACCATCATACGGCTGTCTTCTCTCTTTTTCGCAGGGTGTTGGGCAATAAGGTTCAACGGAAGATCAAACTTGAACTGTGAAAGCTTCATGTGGAATGTTTAATTTAAATGTTTGGGCTTTGCCTGTAGGCAACAACAACTCGCACATGATACCAGGCAGGTGGTAGATGATATATCGGAAGGATTCCGGTACAAACCAGGTCTTACGGCACCCGATTTGATATCATGTTACGTCATGACCACGCTGGACGGAGTCCAGTACGGACATGATTTTTCAAGCGTGCGAAGGTAAGAAAAAAAGCCGTATTTCCCAAAAAATCGTTTTAGCCCCCATCCTCCCCGTGCTTCACCGTCATCCTCCATCTCCTCCGTCCCGCGTCATCCCCCTCGTGCCTCCCGCCGGTCGGTTTCGCCGCGAAATATCCCCCGCTCACAAAATAATTTTCCCGAATTGCCGTCTTTTATGCAACTTGTAATATTTCGATAACTCTCCTTATAATGAGATCAACCCCACTTAGGTGTAGTGCGCTGGTAACTGTGCTTTCCCTCTTTCTGGCATCGTCCCTGACAGCCCAACAAAAGACAGAAAAGAAATACCCGGCCCTGTTGTGGGAGATCACCGGCAATGGCCTCAAAAAACCTTCCTACCTCTTTGGTACGATGCATGTCAGCAGCAAGCTCGTCTTCCACCTCAGCGATTCCTTTTACCTCGATATCAAGAGCGCGGACGTCGTGGCCCTCGAACTCGACCCCCAACTATGGCAGGACCAGTTGTTCCGCTTCGAGAACATGCAGTCCAACCTTAAGTTCTATACCCAGGGCGCACCCAATGACTATGTCAATGAGAAGTCCTTTCAATTGGAGAAATACGATGACCGGTTGAAATCTGCCCTGGGTGACGAGCCTACCGTGATCAACGGTCTCCTCTACCGCACCTACCGGACCCGCGCCGACTTCGAAGAAGATACCTACCTCGATTTGTATATCTATCAGACCGGCCGCAAACTCGGCAAACAGGCCACCGGCGTCGAAAACTACTTCCAGACCGAACGCCTTGTCATGGAGGCTGCCCAGGATATGATGAAGGACAAGAAAAAGAAGGCCCCCGATACCGACGGCGAATCGGCCTATGAGATCGAACGGAAAAGCCAGGAGGCCTACCGTCAGGGAGACCTTGACCTGCTGGACTCCCTCGAAAAGCTCATGGAGCCTTCAGAGTCCTATATGGAGAAATTCCTCTACCGCCGCAACGAGATCCAGGCCGCTTCCATCGACAGCATCGTTCAGCATCATTCTTTATTCGTTGGGGTAGGGGCCGCACACCTGCCAGGCAAAAGAGGGGTCATCGAACTGCTCCGGAAAAAAGGGTATACCCTCCGGCCCGTCATTATGCCCGACCGCGATGCCAACCGCCGGGATGATATCGATAAGATCAAAGTCCCCGTCACTTTTACCTCCTTCACCTCGGAAGATGGCGATTTTTCGGTCAGCCTGCCCGGTAAATTATACCGGCGCCCCGAAAGCCACGACGCCGACTCCTGGCAATACGCGGATATGAGCAATGGCGCCTACTACATGATCGGCCGGGTAAAGACCCACAGCAGCTTTCTCGGTGAAAAGGATGAAACCATGCTTAAAAAGGTGGACAGCCTGCTGTACGAGAACATCCCCGGCAAGATCCTCAGCAAGACAGCCATCACCCGCAGTGGCTATAAAGGCTTCGATATTACCGGCCGCACCCGCCGGGGCGACCTTCAACGCTATAATATCCTCGTCACCCCTTACGAAGTGTGGGTCTTTAAAATGAGCGGCACCAATAACTATGTCGACGGAGCCGAAGCTGAACAGTTCTTCAGTTCTATCCACATCCGTGGCAATCTTCCCGCCGGTTGGACCACTTTTTCCCCGGCCCGGGGCGGATTCTCGGTTTCCATGCCCCGCCTCCCTGACCAGAATAAAAATCAGACCGATCAAGACGGGCTCGTCCGCTGGGAATATGAGGCAACCGATTCGGCCACCGGAGATGCCTTCCTCCTCTGGAAAAAGACCGTCCAGAACTATCGCTTTCTCGAAGAAGATACAGCCGACCTGGCCCTCATGGAAGAAAGCTTTCAATTGTCCGGCTGGGTCGATCGAACCCTCAGCCGGCGCCCCGGCATCTGTAACCGCCATCATTGCCTCGATGTAGTCTACCAGGGGAAGGACGGCAGCTACATCCGGGCAAAATTTGTCATCTCGGGGGCGGACAACTACGTCCTGGCTACCCATAGCCGCAACAAAGACCGGTCTTTTGCCAACTTTTTCAACTCTTTTACCCTCACTCCCTACCTTTACTCCACTTTCCGGAATTATGCGGACACTTTTATGCATATCACCGTCACTACCCCGATGGTGCCCGATGTCGATTCCGGGATGCGCCATATTATGGAAAGAGCGACCAGCGAAGAATTCCTGAACTCCTTGCCTGATTATAACAACTACTGGCCCCATCCCAAGACCGCTCTGTTCCAGGACGATTCCACCGGGCAGGCTGTATTCGTGTCTGTTGAATCCTTCCCTAAATATTATTATCCGAAGGATACCGCCACTTTCTGGCTGGATGAGACCAATGTGAAAAGGCTTCGCCAGGACCTGATCATCAGCAGTCTACTGCCGTTCCGGTTCGACGATGCCGCCGCCCCTACCGGCTATCGCATGACCCTGTCCGATACCAATACCTCCCGGCAGATCAACATCTGGCTCTTCCTGAAAGACAATCATCTCTTCCGGATATTGTCCCTTACCGATTCCCTCGAGTCGGCCGGTGACTTCGTCCGGTGGTTTTATGCTTCCCTCCGTCCTCTCGACCCGAACCCCGGTCCCTCCGTCTTTACCAGCAAACTGGACCTCTTCTTTCACGATTTTTATAGCACGGATTCTCTCACCGCCCAAAAGGCCCGCGAGGCTATTCCCAATGTCTATTTTGGACCTGCCGGCGTTCCTGCGCTGCTACACGCTATCAATACGCTTCCCTATAACAGTGCGGATTATTTCGATACCAAGACCCGCCTCATCAACGAACTGGGATATATAGACGATTCCGAGGCCGTCAAACCCGTTGTAACAGGATTGCAGCAGATCTACGAAAGGGCCGGCGATACCAGCACCTTTCAGAACGCCGTCTTCAAGGCCCTCGCCCATCACAAGACGCGCCCTGCCTATGATCTGCTCAAACGGCTGATCGTCCAGGACCCGCCCGTCTTCGACAATGCTACAGATTATAACAACCTGTTCCAGGACCTGGAAGATTCCCTGGCCCTGGCTCGTACCCTTTTCCCCGACCTGCTCCAACTGGCCGCAGTGGATGACTACAAAGGTAACGTACAGGGACTTTTGGCCGGGCTCGCGGACAGCGGCTACCTGCAGGGCAAAGATTATTCGGCCTGGTTCAGCCAGATCTGGTTTGACGCTAAGATCCAATGGAAAAAGCAGGAGGGTAGGGACGAAAAGAAATTGCAGAAGAAAGAGGACGATAACGGCGACGATAACACGGCTAACGACGCGGAAGATAACGGCAACGAACTGGACGACTATGCCATCCTGCTCGAACCCTTCTATGCAACCAATCCCGCCATTCCGCACTTTTTTGACAAAATGTTGCAAAGCCGGGATGCCATGCTGCGACTCAACACGGCCGTTCTTTTGTTACGTCATTCCCGGCCTGTAGCCGACTCCGTCATTCAGACCCTGGCCGCTGCCGATGCCTGGCGCAGTATGCTGTACCAGGACCTGGTGTCCATTCACCGGACGGATCTCTTCCCCGGTCGCTATAAGGACCAGGTCGACATGGCCCGTAGTCTGCTGGCCGCGGGCCATAACAGCGCCACGTTCGCAGACATCCAACTCGTTGGCAGGCGGGAGGTACAGTTCAAGGAATCCAAAGGGAATGTCTATCTGTTCAAATACAAGATCGGCAAGGATGACGATTGGCAGATCGGTCTGAGTGGCATTCAGCCCGCTAATCTCAAAGAAGTCAATACAGCGACAGAATTTGTCAGCCTAACGGGTAAGCGACTTAGGCCGGACAAACCCGTCAATACCCAGTTCGACGAGCAGTTAAAACAGCTCCTCTTTTCCAAACGCAAAAGCGCGGCGGGGTTCTACATGGACCGCAACTATTACGAACACGGCAGCGAGGAAGATTAGCGGCCGGCCTGCCCGCGGCCTACAGCATAATGTTTCTGAAGAAGTGGCTCCAGTACCCCGGCAGCAGTGAGGATATCCTCCACAAATTCCCGGAATACCCCTTCCCCGCCTTTCTTTGTCAGTACTTTGGTCACTATTTGTTGAATATAGATCGGTGCGCTGGAAGGGCAGGCTGAAAAACCGGCTTCCCGCAGGACCGGGATATCATTGATATCGTCCCCTACATAGGCTACGTCACTCAGCGAAATTTGCAGTTCCTGGCAGATCGCCTTCAACACCGTCAGTTTATCCACGATACCGGTATGACAACGCGTAATCTTTAGCTTTTCAGCCCTTCTTTTTACTGCCTGCGATGCCTCGCCGGTAATGATCGCCACCGGTATGTCCAACAGGCGACAGAATACCACCCCGGCAGCATCATAGGTATTGAACTGCTTGAATTCATCGCCCGACTCCGTGTAATACATTCCCCCGTCCGTCCAGACTCCATCTATGTCCGTTGCAATCAGTTTGGGTAATCTATTCATTGATAAAATTTTAATTCCATCTCCCTCCAACGGCTGGTATCGCGTCGATCAGCTTTCGGGTATAATCCGTCCGCGGATGCGAATAGACAGCTTCCGCTTCCCCGATCTCCTCGATCCTGCCCCTGTTCATCACCAGGATGCGATCACTGATGAAGCGTATTACTGACAGGTCATGAGAGATAAACACGACCGTAAAACCGAATTCTTTTTTCAGGTCGTTCAAGAGGTTGAGCACCTGCGCCTGTACGCTGACGTCCAGCGCCGATACGGATTCGTCACAGACCAGGAAGGAAGGACGCAGCGATAGGGCTCTTGCAATGACGATCCGTTGCCGCTGGCCCCCGGAGAATTCATGGGGATATCGGTCGAAATGATTGGCCCGCAGACTCACCTTCTCCAGCAATTCCACGACCCTCGCCTTCCGCTCCCGATCGGTAGCGCCCATTCCGTGTACCTCCATCGCCTCGGTGATAGCCGGACCAATACGCAGCCTTGGATTCAACGAAGAATAAGGGTCCTGGAAAATAAGTTGGATTTGACTCCGTCGTTTTTTTACCTCTCCGGCGGATAAGGCCGTCAGTTCTGCTCCTTCGAAAAATACCCGGCCTGCGGTTGGTTCCACCAGCCGCAGCATAGCCCTTCCCAGGGTCGTTTTGCCGCACCCCGATTCCCCCACCAGTCCCAACGTCTCCCCGCGATAAACCTGGAAGGTAACTCCGTCCACCGCTTTTGTATATTGAATGGGTTTGCCCAGCCAGCTCTTCCGCGAAGGGTACCATACCCGCAAGTCATCGATGGTCATCATCACTTCGCCATTCGCCGTTGCCTCACTCCCCTCCGTCTCGGCCCCCCGTCTCTCATCTCCCGCCGCCACACTCCCATCCATAAAATCACTAACCACTGGCAATCGCTCTCCTTTTCGATGCAACGCCGGCCGGCAGTTCAGCAACCCCTTTGTATAGGGGTGCCGCGGCCGGCTCCACAACTCCTCCACCGACCCTTCTTCCACTATTTTTCCTTTGTAAAGCACCAGCGCCCGGTCGGCGATCTCGGCTACCACCCCCAGGTCATGGGTAATGAAGATCACTCCCAGGTCCTCTTCATGCTGGAGCGATCGGATCAGTTCCAGGATGGTCTTTTGAACCGTCACATCCAGTGCTGTCGTCGGCTCGTCACAGATCAGCAGCGACGGGGACCCGCTCATAGCCATGGCAATCATCACCCGCTGCTTCTGACCTCCGCTCAGCTGGTGTGGATACCGCGACAACATTCTTTCCGGTTCCGGCAGCTGCACCTTTTCGAACAGCGCGATCGCCATCTGCCGGGCATCCCTGGCATCCAGTCTCCGATGTATCCGGATCGCCTCCATCACCTGGTCGCCGCAGGTAAAAACGGGGTTCAGCGATGTCATCGGCTCCTGGAAAATCATCGCGATCTCTCCACCGCGGATTTTTTGCATTTGATCCGGCGTTTGCCGCAGCAGGTCAGTGGTCTGCCCATCCCTGCCGGTAAAGAATATCTCACCCGAAAGGATCCGGGCCGGCGGCATGGGCAGCAATTGCAGGATCGACAAAGCCGTGATCGATTTCCCCGATCCGGATTCCCCTACGAGTGCGACAATCTCGCCTCGTTTGACCTCCAGGCTGATATCTTCCACGCCGGGAGACAAGCCGTCTTCCGTGGCAAAGTCAAGATGTAAATGTTGAATGGATAATAGCGACGACATAATCCGATCCTTTATATCAAAATCGTAGGTGCCTGACCGTAAGCCCATTATTAATCAGTTGCTTGAGGGAGTCGATCCCGATCCGGATATGCCGTTCCACATACTCGCTCGTTACTTTCAGATCGCTTTCTGCCGTCTTTACCCCTTCCGGCACCATCGGCTGGTCGCTCACCAGCAATAGCGCCCCGGTCGGGATCTTATTAAAGAATCCTACGGAGAAAATGGTCGCCGTTTCCATATCGATGGCATAGGCGCGGATCTTCTGCAGGTATTCCTTGAAGGCTTCATCGTGCTCCCACACCCGCCGGTTGGTCGTATAGACCGTCCCCGTCCAGTAGTCTACGCCATAGTCGCGGATGGTAGTCGAGATGGCTTTTTGCAGGGCAAAAGCGGGTAGGGCAGGCACCTCCGCCGGCAAATAATCTGTAGAAGTCCCTTCTCCCCGTATAGCCGCAATCGGTAGGATCAGATCGCCTATCTTGTTGCGCTTCTTCAGGCCGCCACATTTTCCCAGGAAGAGAGCCGCCTTTGGCCGGATCGCCGTCAGCAGGTCCATAATCGTTGCGGCCCCAGGACTGCCCATGCCGAAATTGATAATGGTGATATCGTTGGCAGTGGCGCACTGCATGGGTTTGTGCTCTCCGATAACCTCCACGCCATGCCACTCGGCAAAAAGATGGACATAGTTATCGAAGTTGGTCAGCAGAATGTATTTGCCGAAATTCTCCAGCTTCTCCCCGGTATAACGGGGCAGCCAGTTCGTGACTATTTCTTCTTTGGTCTTCATTTTACTCACTCCTGATTCGTAAATTTAGCAAATAGTTCCCGCTAATGATTAAAATCTACTATCCGACTTATCCGTTCAAACTAAGAGAACCCGAAAAGAACAAAGAGGAGATCTGGGACGAATTGCGCAAACAGTGGGTGCGTCTCACACCTGAAGAATGGGTGCGGCAGAACTTTATTCAATACCTGCTGCTGATCAAAAGTTATCCTGCTTCTTATATCGCCGTCGAAAGGAAGATCAAACTGGGCGAGTTGAATAAACGATTCGACCTTATGGTCTTCGATCGCGCCGCCCAGCCTTGGATGCTGATTGAATGTAAGGCCATGGCCGAGCGGCTCGACAGCAAGGTGCTCTGGCAGGTCCTCCGCTATAATATGGCCATCCCTGTAAAATATATCGTAGTCACCAATGGCGAAGAATGCCACGCCTTCATCCGCGGCCTCACCGATTTCGACGATATCGCCGCCCTGCCGGCCTATAATGAATGATCTGCGCCAATTCCATACTTCAATCCTATCCTCGAAAATAGAACTTGCATATGCAAGCTCAGAAATTTTCACAACGAGCATGACCTTCGCAACATACGGTTCCTTGCTCGCCCCTCACTCCCGCTGGCGGATAACCCCCGTATACAACTTCGTTTCATATCCTACCCGCACGCCGCCCCCCGCCTGATGCCGCTCGAACAGCGCCGCCAGCGCCTTCATCATCGCATCATGACCCGCACCCTCCTTCGGAATATAAGAAGAAGACAGCAGCCGCCCCTTCAGCCCGTCGAAATCGAAGACCTGTTCGTTATCGAAAACGGCCAGCACAAAAGCCTGCGGATGAAAGAAAGCTCCGATCTGCGGATCAGTAATATTTTTGTGATTGATAGTCTTGTAGTCCCCGGCATATTCAAGTATCAACGCTTCATATTCCTGCTCGAAAGCCGAGAGGATCAGCCGTTCATTCCAGATCAGCGCCGCGACTGCCCCCGGCCGGGCAATCCGCACAAACTCCCGCCGCGTTCGTACCGGATCGAACCAGTGAAAAGCCTGCCCTGCCAGGATGAGGTCTACCGATGCCACCGGCAATCCTGTGGCTTCCGCCGTCCCGTTGATGCTGATAAAACCCGGATAGCCGGACAGTAATTCCTCTGCCTTCGTTCGCATCTCGAGGTTGGGCTCTACCGCATAGATCCGCTTGACTCCCCTGTGGCTCCTCTTCTCATCGCTCTGCAGGAACAGCTCCGTCGAGATGCCCGTGCCCGATCCGATATCGGCGACGACCCAGTCAGGATTGAATTGATAAGTATCTTGCAGATAAGATAGAATGGCAACCGGATAGTGAGGCCGGTATTTGACATAATCCTCGACCCGGTCGCTAAACCGCGTAGTACTGTTTGACATAGCAATCCCAAGTTACGGGAAAATCCCCAGCTCAGCATACGACGTCCCCACCTTATTGATCGCCACCACATACGCCGCTGTCCGCATATCGGGGACACCCGGATGCGCCTTCCACGCATCCATGATCTCCCTCGTCGCTGCAATCATCGTCTCTTCCAGACCGCTATAGACCAGGTCGACCTCATCAGCCCCATGCATAATGAACTCCTTTTCCTTCTGGCTCACCTTCTTTCCCGTCAATCCTTCGATCTGGCTCAGGATATGAGTGTTCATATTTTCCGTGAAACGCTTTTCCATCCGCCCATACCGCACATGGCTCAGGTTCTTCAACCATTCGAAATAAGATACAGTCACCCCGCCCGCATTCAGATACATATCCGGTACAACCAGCGTGCCCTTCTTCGCAAAGACCTCATCAGCTTCCGGTGTCAATGGCCCATTGGCGGCTTCCCCAATGATCTTGGCCTTCACCCTCGGCGCATTCTCTTCATTGATCACATTCTCCAATGCAGCGGGTATCAGGATATCACAGTCCAGCTCCAGCGCATCACCGGAGACCGGAATATTCGTCGCCCCCGGAAAATTCAGGATGCTGCCCGTCTTCTTCCGGTGCTGGAAGACTTCCTCTTCATTGAGCCCCGCAGGGTTCATGATAGCACCTTCATATTCCGCCAGCGCGATGACCTTGGCCCCTCCCTCCCGGAAGAACTTGGCAGCATGATACCCCACATTGCCCATCCCCTGCACCACTACCGTCTTGCCCTGTACGCCGGGTTTCAGCTTCAGCCGGGTCATGATTTCTTCCATCTGGCAGACTTCCCGGATCCCGTAGAAGACGCCCAGCCCCGTCGCTTCGCGACGACCCCGAACACCGCCTTGCGACACCGGCTTGCCCGTTACACAGGCCAGCGCATCGATCTCTCCGGGACGCATGCTCATATAGGTATCCAGTATCCACGCCATTTCCCGCTCGCCTGTACCGTAGTCAGGAGCCGGCACGTCCGTACCCGGCCCGATAAAATTCTTCTTGATCAGCTCGGACGTATACCGGCGGGTGATCTTTTCCAGCTCGTAAGGTGTGTATTTCTTGGGATCGATGGTGATCCCCCCTTTGGCGCCCCCAAAAGGCACGTTCACGATCGCACACTTGAAGGTCATCAAAGCCGCCAGGGCCATGACCTCATCCAGGTTCACCGACAAGGCAAACCGGATGCCCCCCTTACAGGGAGTCTTATGCTGGGAATGCTGAACGCGATATGCCTTGATGACCTCTATCTTATCGCCGATCTTAACAGGGAAAAACATGCGGTAGACCGCATTGCACTGTTTGATCTGTTCCAAAATGCCGGGATCCCAGTTGGTAAATCCTGCGGCTTTGTCAAAACTCTTTTCTACTGCTTCGAAAAATTTGTATTCCACTTGGCCTGGCATATCGTTAGATTTATAGTGAGTGGTCTTCAGACCCTATTTAACACTTTTTTCAAGACGGCTGATCTTTCTGTCCAGCCTGATAACATACGCAAATAGTCCCAGTAATATTGTGACCACCACGATGATCACCACATAAATCTTCCCGTTGGCCCTCAGTCCGACGGCCATTTCGACCGGTTTCCTCCCTGCCGTATCCTGCGCCCGGGCAGAAAATCCTACGAACCAGGAGGCAAAGACCAATAACCAGAAGTACGCTTTCTTATGCATGGCTGAATTTCTTTTTGGAAGGTTCGGATGTTTGTCTTTTCTCTGCTAGCAGCTGCAGCCGGATACGCAGGGTGGTAATCCACACGCCCAGCAAGGTCCAGCCCGGAACGGCCCCCGGCCAGAACACGATCCGCATCCGCTTGTCGATATCGTCGGTATCCAGGGCCGGATTACCCATTCCCCCCGGATGAAGGCTTTCCACCATGCGGGGAATGATCCAGATCGTCGGGAAAAGCATCGCGAAGGCAAAGATATTGTATACCGCACCAATCCGCGCCCGTTTATCCATGTCCGTCATCGAATTCCGCAGAACCAGGTAGGCAAAATAGATCAGCAACGCAATGGTGGCCCCCAGCTGCTTGGGGTCATTGCTCCAAAAGGCGCCCCAGGTAAAACGCGCCCAGATCGATCCCGTCAGTACACCCAGACAGCCAAATACGATCCCGCCTTTGGCATATTCCAACGCGTAAATATCGAAGACATGATTATTGGTGCGAAGGTATTTGATGGAATAGACGACCGAAACGATGAATAAGATCATCATACCAAACCACATGGCCACATGAAAATACAGGTTGCGGATCGTCTCATTGATGATCGGGAGGGCCGGAACACTCCCCAGAAACCCTTCTATACAAGTATAGACCAGTGCAGCGACACAAATTATTTTCCACCAGTACTGACGAAGCATATGTAAGTCTTAAGGGGCGCGGTCCCCGGTTTAGGAATGCAAAATTAGGGGAATCGGGCAGCAAAATCCTCAGGCTGGTTTCGAAACCCGGAAATTAACGTATCTCCCCCTCCTCAATCTTTCCACAGAAAAGGAAAAAGGATCAGCGACAACGCCACCAGCATCACGTCCAGCCCCGCCAGCACACCGATCATCCCCGCCAGACCTCCCTGTATCACCTCCGCAAAAGCAATATTCGAGATCTTACTCAGCAGCAGCAACTGGGGAATCACCAGTGGAAAACCCAGTATCGCCATCAGCGCCGCACTTTGCTGCGCCCGCGCGGCAATCGCCGCCAGAAAGGTAAACACCAGGCTCAGGCTGATCCCCCCCAGGCAGCTGATAAAGATGAAAACGACCGGGTTCGGCATCGGGTTGCCCAGCATCAGCACGAACAATCCCAGGCTCACCAGGCTCATCAGCAACATCAGCCCCGCATTGAACATCAGCTTCGCGACAATAAAATTCCCCGGGCTCGTGATCGAAAAAAAATACAGCAGCCTTCCTCTGCCCTCCTGAAGAAAGCTCTTCGCCACCGCATTCACACACACGAACAGCTGGATCATCCAGAACAATCCCTTCCATACCGGCCCCTCCGGCTCACCCATCGACAGGTACAGCACGAAAATGGTGGACGCCACATACAACAACACCCCATAGAAAGTATACTGTTGCCGGATCTCCAGCAGCAGGTCTTTCCTGAAAAGCGCAAAAATTTGTGAAAAAGCTCGGATAACAGACAATTTTGCCGCAAATCTAAGGGACTCTCCCGTCATTCCCACCCCCATTTCAGAAAGAAAACCCAACCGGCAGATGGCCTGACAGTCGACTGGGGGGCCGCCGTCCACTGGAGAGGCCCCGAACGCTAAAATAAAAAGAATAGTTAAAATTCTAATCCGCTCCTAACGCCTTTAAACACTTTCCTGCCGGCGGCCTCCAATGATCAATATCCTATGGCAGCGTATAATAGCAGTGACGGCAGCGCGGCTCATACAGGTCTTTTTCACCAAGGAGGATGTGTGCGGACCTGTCTGTTTTGCGATACGAATAGTTAGCTATGTTTCCACATTTTACACAAATGGCATGCAACTTGGTTATATATTCTGCTTTAGCGAGAAGATTCGGCATTGGACCGAACGGCTTGGCCGTATAATCCATGTCCAGACCGGCCACGATCACCCGAATCCCGCGAAGAGCAAGCCTATCGCAGACATCAGGAAGTTGATCGTCGAAGAACTGGGCTTCATCTATTCCTATGACATCGACTTCGCCGGCCATTAACAGGATGGACGTCGAAGCTTCAACCGGCGTTGATTGGATGGCGTTTTCGTCGTGCGACACGATCTGGTGCTCATGATAACGAGTGTCTATGGCTGGCTTAAAGATCTCTACCTTCAGACTGGCAATTTTAACGCGTTTTAGCCTGCGGATCAGCTCTTCTGTTTTCCCGGAGAACATCGATCCGCAAATGACTTCGATCCAACCACGCTTTCCACCCTGTAAATGGGGTTCTATGAACATAGATACAATAAAATTAGGTTCGGAATTTGTTATAACTTTAATAGGTATTCCACTTTCTAACCCATTAGCGCTTTTCAACTGGTACCTAACATGGAACGACTAAAAGAACTGATAGCTCAATTAAAGGAGCAGTTTGACCGCGGGGTCGATCCTTCTCACATGCTCCAGACCGCCCAGCTACTCGAAGAGGAAATTCGTCTCCTCGCGAGTAAGCCGGCCCCTGCAAAGGTAATGCCGACGAAGATAGCAGTTATGATGCCATCGGCTGTAAAAATAGTTCCGGCTCCCGAGCAGGAGCTGGCAGCCCCCGCCGAAGCCCGCCCCGCCTCTTTTAATGGCTATTCCCCGGCTGCATCCGTCCCCAACGGGACCGCCATCGCCAACGGAGCCACCGTCAATGGGACCCCCGCCACCAACGGGACCCCCGTCATTTCACCCTACGCCAACGGCAACCCCGTCGCCACCCCAGCCACCAACGGCGCCCCCACCCGGGCAGCAACTCCCGAAAGAGGTACCTGGCCCTTCGACCCCCTCGCGGAAAAGCCTACGGACCGGTTCACCCTGTCCCAAAGGACCCGCGAGATCAATGACGTCATCGGCAACAGTGGCGCTTCTTCCCTTAATGAAAAACTCAAGTCGGACATTGTCGAGCTCAAATCCGCTCTCAACGATACCCCCGTTCGCGATCTAAGAAAGGCCATTGGCATCAATGATCGCTATGTATTTATCAATCAACTCTTTAGGGGAGACGAAGTTATGTATGAGCGTAGCCTCAAGACCATTAACGGATTTCGCATCCTGCCCGAGGCCGAATATTGGATGGAAAGAGAACTGAAGGTCAAATTGGGCTGGGATGAGAACCGCGAGGCTACCCGCCATTTTTATCAACTCGTCAAAAGACGCTTTTCTTGAATATACCGGACGATCTTTTCGGTCGCCCCCTTCTTCGAATCCACATACCGGGCCGACGCTTCGCCTGTCTCTTTGACTTCCCCCGGATCCCTCAGCAGCCGTTCGAAGACCCCCTCCGCCTCCAGGGCACTGTCAATCACGATCCCGCCCCCGCTCTCCGTTAATTCCACTGCCTCGATATATTTTTCGATCACCGGTCCGAATACCACCGGTTTGCCATATACTGCCGCTTCCAGAACATTATGCACCCCGTCAGCGCCGAAACCACCGCCTACATAGGCAATGGTGGCGTACCGGTATAGCCTCGATAACATCCCTATATTGTCAATGATCAGCACATTCGGCTCCGGCCAACCCGGCCGCATCCCTGCCTTGCCCTCGCGCGTTGCTCCCGCTTTGAACTCCGTCGGGCCTGCTTCGCCACGGCCCTCCTCGTTCGTACTCTTCGCTTCGCTCGGGTATATCGGCCGTTCCCTCGAACGTCCTCTCCCCGTTCCTGGCCCGGCCCCCGCTCTTCCTGCCCCCGCAGCCCAAACCGAATACCGGACACAATGACGGAACAACCGCTCCACCTCCACCAGCCTGTCCTCCCCAATCTCATGCGGCGCAAGGATAAACCGGATTTCCGGATGCGTATTGGCATAGTGGTCAAGTTCCTCTTCGTCCTCCTCCCAGGTGCTGCCCGCTACGATCACGGGATGCCCGCTGCACCAGGCTTCGATCAGCGGCAAGGGAGCCCCCTCCTTTGCAATGGCTATCACCCGGTCGAACCGCGTATCCCCGCTGACACTCACCTGCCCGGTCAGCCCCCGCCCTTCCAGCAAAACCCGTGAAGCCTCGGTCTGGACGAAAAGATGCGTCATGCATTCCAGCATATACCGGTGCAGCCGGCCATACCATTTGAAAAAGGGCTGATCCGCCCGGAATACCCCAGATATCAGCAACACCGGAATAGCCCTCTTTTTCAATTCCACCAGGTAGTAATACCAATAATCATATTTAACCCACAACACCAGAGTAGGGCGCACCAGGCCGATAAACTGCCGGGCATTTCCCGGACTGTCCAGCGGCAGGTAATATACATAGTCCGCTCCCTCGTAATCCTTTTTTGCCCGATACCCGGAGGGGGAGAAGAAAGTCAATACGATCCTGGCCATGGGCGTCTCCCTGCGCAAAGCCTCGATCACCGGTCTGCCTTGCTCGAACTCCCCGAGAGAGGCGCAATGCATCCATATAACCGGGTATTTCCCGGCAGTACCCGCACTCCCCGCAGCAGCGCCCGCGGCACTCCCCGTGGCATCTCCCGCCCCGCCGCCCGCTGCCGAAGTTCCGGCGAAGTCGGCCCGCATCCGCTCAAAAATGCCTTTGCGCCCGTCCAGCCATTCCTTAGCCTTTCGATTCCAGGGCGCTACCAGCCGGATACCCACTTTATAGAACCATAGAAAAACATGATAGAAAATGATACTCAACTCCGCTAGCGTTTATTTGAATAATAACGATTCTGCCCTCTCATTGCAGCTAGACGCCGCCGAAGCCGCCCTTAGTGATGCACGCACCGGGCTTTCGGAAACTACCGCTTTAGGGCATTGGATAAACCACATTTTTGCAGTAGGTTTGTGCCCCTAATCCGCCACCGGCGGATCGTATATATTAAATAAGAACAGATTATGCGGCCCATTCAAATGGTAGACCTGAAGCAGCAATATACAAAAATAAAGAGTGAAGTTGATTCGGCCATCTCGGAAGTGCTGGAGAGCGTAGCATTTATCAACGGGCCCGCCGTCACCCAATTCACCGCTGCCCTCTCTGCCTATACCGGCTCACGGCATGTCATCCCCTGCGCCAACGGCACCGATGCCCTGCAGATAGCCCTGATGGCCCTCGACCTGCAACCCGGCGACGAAGTCATTACCCCCTCCTTTACCTATATCGCCACGACCGAAGTCGTAGCCCTCCTGCGTCTCAAACCCGTCTTTGTCGAGGTCGATCCTAAAACCTTCTGCATCGACCCCAAAGCCCTGGAAGCTGCCATCACCCCGCGCACGAAAGCCATCGTCCCCGTCCATCTCTACGGTCAGGCCGCACCGATGCAGGAGATCATGGACATCGCAAAGCAACATGGCCTGGCAGTCATCGAAGACAACGCCCAGGCGATCGGCAGCGATTATACCTTCTCCGATGGCACTACAAAGAAGACCGGCAGCATCGGCACCATAGGCGCCACCTCTTTTTTCCCTTCCAAAAATTTGGGCTGCTACGGTGACGGGGGAGCAATATTTACCGACGATGATGCGTTAGCTACGCGGTTGAAAATGATTGCCAACCATGGACAGAGCCGTCGCTATTATCACGAACTGGTAGGCTGCAACAGCCGGCTGGATTCCCTGCAGGCAGCCGTCCTCAATGTTAAATTGAAAAAATTGGATGAATACATCCTGGCGAGACGCTCGGCTGCCGACTATTATGACAATGCTTTCCGCAACCACCCGAAGATTACAACGCCTTACCGGGCTTCGTATAGCCGTCATGTTTTTCACCAGTATACGCTCGTCCTGGAAGGGGTCGATCGCAACGGGCTGAACGAATTCCTGGCAGGAAAAAACATCCCGTCCATGATCTATTATCCCGTACCCGCCCATCGCCAGCAGATGTTCGCCGCTTCCGGCGGCGGCAGCTATCAACTGGCTACAACGGACTGGCTGACCGAAAGAGTGATTTCATTACCTATGCATACCGAATTGGACGACGAACAGCTACATATGATCAGTACTTCCGTATTGGAATACATTAATAAAAACTGATTTTTAACTCCTAAAGCATCTTTCATGAAAATTGCAGTGATTGGCACCGGATATGTTGGGCTCGTGACGGGCACCTGTTTCGCAGAGACAGGCAACGATGTCTGTTGCGTGGATATCGATAACAACAAAGTGCAAAAGCTTTCAAATGGCCAGATCACGATCTATGAACCCGGACTCGAAAAACTCTTTCTCCGTAACCTGAAAGAAGAAAGACTGAATTTCACCACCAGCCTCGAAGAAGGCATCAAAGACGCCCAGATCATCTTCCTCGCCCTCCCGACCCCTCCCGGCGAAGACGGCTCCGCCGATCTGAAATATATCCTCGGCGTGTCCGATCATTTGGGAAAGATCCTGAAAGAATACAAAGTCATCGTCGATAAAAGCACTGTCCCCGTCGGCACCGCAGAAAAGGTAAGGGCGGCCATTGCCAAAAATTGCAAGGTCGAATTCGACGTGGTGTCCAATCCGGAATTTCTCCGGGAGGGTGTCGCAGTGGACGACTTCATGAAGCCCGACCGCGTCGTCATTGGCGTCTCTTCCGAAAGGGCCCGCAAGATCATGAACGACCTCTACAGCCCCTTCGTGCGCCAGGGTAACCCCATTATCTTCATGGACGAAAGGTCCGCCGAACTCACCAAATATGCCGCCAACTCCTTCCTGGCGACCAAGATCACCTTCATGAATGAAGTAGCCCTGTTATGCGAACGACTGGGCGCAGATGTGGACATGGTAAGACGCGGCATTGGCAGCGACGAACGCATCGGCAAAAGATTCCTCTTCCCCGGCATCGGCTATGGCGGCAGCTGCTTTCCCAAAGATGTACAGGCCCTGGTGAAATCATCACAGGAAGTCAGCTACGATTTCAAGATCCTCAACGCCGTCATGGATGTCAACGAACGGCAGAAGCTCCACCTGATGCCCAAGATCAAAAAATACTTCAAGGACAATCTCAAGGGCAAGCATTTCGCTCTCTGGGGGCTGGCCTTCAAACCTAATACAGACGACATTCGCGAAGCTCCCGCACTGTACATGATCGATGCCCTGGTGGCAGAAGGCGCCACCCTCAGCGTTTTCGACCCCGAAGCCATGAACAACGTGCGGCAGCTCATTGGCGATAAGGTCACCTATGCCGAAAGTCAGTACGAAGCCCTCGAACGCGCCGATGCTTTGATCATTGCCACGGAATGGAACGAATTCCGGACCCCCAATTTTCTCAAGATCGTCACCTCGCTGAAGAATAAGGTCATCTTCGACGGCCGCAACCTGTTCGATATTGCAGCTATTCGCGAGCTGGGATTTTATTACGAGAGCATTGGACGCGCTCCCGCTGACGGCACCAAAAAGAACTAAAAAAAACGAAATCTATGAGTAAAGATCGGGTATTGATCACCGGTGCGGCAGGTTTCCTGGGGTCCCATCTCTGTGATCGCTTTATCAAAGAAGGTTATCACGTCATCGGCATGGACAATCTCATCACCGGCGACCTCAGGAATATCGAACATTTGTTCAAACAGGAACACTTCGAATTCTATCATCATGATGTCAGCAAGTTCATCCATGTTCCCGGCCCGCTGACCTATATCCTGCATTTTGCATCCCCGGCCAGTCCCATCGACTACCTCAAAATACCCATCCAGACCCTCAAGGTCGGCTCTCTCGGAACACATAACTGCCTCGGCCTGGCAAAATCCAAAAAGGCCCGAATGCTCATTGCCTCCACGTCCGAGATCTACGGCGACCCCCTCGTCCACCCGCAGACGGAAGAATATTGGGGGAACGTGAACCCCATCGGCCCCCGCGGCGTCTACGACGAGGCCAAACGCTTTCAGGAAGCCATGACCATGGCCTATCATAATTTCCACGGCCTCGAGACCCGCATCGTCCGTATCTTCAATACCTACGGCCCCAGGATGCGCCTTAATGACGGCCGCGCTCTTCCGGCCTTCATCGGTCAGGCGCTGCGCGGTGAAGACCTGACCGTATTCGGCGACGGCAGCCAGACCCGCTCGTTCTGCTATGTGGACGACCTGGTGGAAGGCATCTATCGCCTCCTGCTCAGTGACTACCACCTGCCGGTCAATATCGGCAACCCGTCGGAAATTACCCTGAAGCAGTTTGCGGAAGAGGTCATCGCCCTCACGGGCACCAAACAGAAGATCGTTTATAAGCCCCTTCCTGTCGACGATCCTAAACAGCGCCGGCCGGACATCTCCCGCGCCCGCGAGATCCTGGGCTGGGAACCGAAAGTCGGCCGCAAGGAAGGGCTCAAGGCCACCTACGAATACTTCAAATCCCTTCCCCCGGAAGAATGGACCCGGCAGCCTAAGGAATTTGTCAGCAGAAGTTAGCTAAAGCACATTCTCCACATATGGACTCAGCGAAGATTTACGAAGACCTGCTCCAAAAGCGGTCGAAGTTGGCCGTCATCGGTCTCGGTTACGTCGGATTACCCATCGCCCTGGAATTTGCCCGGAAAATTTCCGTCATCGGTTTTGATATCAATCCGAAACGCATTGACATGATGCGCAACGCCATCGACCCCAGCAAAGAAGTGGAAGCCGCTGAATTCGCCAACCGCGACATCGTCTTCACCGACGACATCGAAGTCCTGAAACAAGCCCGCTTCTTCATCGTCGCCGTTCCTACCCCCGTCGATAAATACAATGTGCCCGATCTGAAACCGCTGATCGGAGCCTCCGGTACCGTCGGAAAGGCACTGAAAATAGGCGACTACGTCGTGTACGAATCCACCACCTACCCGGGCTGCACCGAGGAAGACTGCCTGCCGGTCCTCGAAAAGGTCTCCGGGCTTAGCCTGCAGAAAGGCGACTTCAGTCTCGGCTATTCCCCCGAACGGATTAACCCAGGTGATAAAAAGCATACCCTCCGCACCGTCGTCAAAGTGGTGTCCGGCAATACCCCGCTTGCCCTGGACGAAATCGCCAAAACCTATTCCCTCGTCGTCGATGCCGGCGTTCACCGGGCGCCTTCCATCAAGGTGGCAGAAGCCAGTAAGATTATCGAGAACACCCAGCGCGATCTCAACATCGCCCTCATGAATGAATTATCCCTTATCTTTGACCGCATGGCCATCAATACCTATGATGTCATCGAGGCGGCCGGCACCAAATGGAACTTCCTGAAATTCCAGCCCGGTCTCGTAGGCGGGCACTGTATCGGCATCGATCCTTATTACCTGACCTATAAGGCGGCAGCACTCGGTTACGAGTCCAAAGTCATCGCATCTTCCCGTTACATCAATGACGATATGGCCAAATATGTGGCCCGGAAGATCATCACCCATGTCCTTAGGATCTCCAATGAACCGAAAGTGCTCGTCAAAGGCGTGACCTTCAAAGAAAATGTCAGCGATATCCGCAACTCCCGCATCGTCGATGCCGTAAAGGAACTGCTGGCATTCAACATTACCGTCGACGTCGAAGACCCCTACGCCATGGAAGAAGAAGTGTATGAAGAATATGGCCTGCACCTCGCCCGCACCGTTTCCGATAATTATGACGCCGTGATCATTACCGTACCCCATACGCCCTATAAAGACCTCGATGACGCTTATTTCACTTCCATCACCCGTGAAGGCGCCCTCATCGCAGACCTGAAAGGAACCTACAAAAACAAAATTACTAACAGAAAATACTGGAGTTTGTGATGCCCACCCATAACAAGACTATCCCCCAAAAAATTATTATGGTTACCGGCGGGGCCGGCTTCATCGGCTCACACGTCGTAAGGCTTTTCGTCAACAAATACCCGCACTACCACATCGTCAACCTGGATGCGCTGACCTACGCAGGTAACCTGGCTAACCTCAAAGATGTAGAGGCAGCACCGAACTATACATTTGAAAAAGCCGATATCACCGACGAGTCCCGCATCCGCGAACTCTTTGATAAATACCGGTTCGATGCCGTCATTCACCTGGCTGCCGAAAGCCACGTAGACCGCTCCATCATGGACCCGCTGGCCTTCGTCCGAACCAATGTCCTCGGCACCGCCAGCCTCCTGCATGTCAGCTTCTCCTTCTGGCGCGAGGTATTGGAAGGCAAACGCTTTTATCATGTATCTACTGATGAAGTCTACGGATCGCTGGGCAAGGAAGGTTTCTTTACGGAAGAAACTCCCTACGATCCCCGCTCGCCGTACTCCGCTTCCAAGGCTTCGTCCGACCATTTCGTGATGGCCTGGTACCATACCTACGGCATGCCCGTCATCCTCTCCAACTGCTCCAATAACTACGGGTCACACCATTTCCCTGAAAAGCTGATCCCCCTCATGATCAATAACATCCTTCATCATAAACCTCTGCCTGTCTATGGCAAGGGCGAGAACGTGCGCGACTGGCTCTATGTGGACGACCATGCAAGGGCCATCGATACGATCTTCCATCAGGGAAAGACCGGGGAGAAATACAATATCGGCGGCTTCAACGAATGGAAGAACATCGATATCGTTCATCTCCTCTGCAGCATCATGGATAAAAAACTGGGCCGCACACCCGGCGAATCCGCGCAGTTGATCACCTATGTCAAAGACCGGCCCGGTCATGACCTTCGCTACGCCATCGATGCTACCAAATTGAATAAAGAGCTGGGCTGGAAACCTTCACTGCAATTCGAAGAAGGCCTGGGAAAAACCGTCGACTGGTACCTGGCGAACCAGGATTGGGTCAAAGCAGTGACCTCCGGAGATTATCAAAACTATTACGCGGAGCAATACGTTAAAAGATAGCTATGCCTTTCATAAAAACCGACATTGCAGGCTTAGTGATCTTCGAACCGGCAGTATACAAAGATGAACGAGGGTACTTTTTCGAATCATATAACGAGCAAACCTTCCGCAAGGAAGGGATCGCCAACCGTTTTGTGCAGGATAACCAATCCTTTTCCCGTTATGGCGTCATCCGCGGCTTGCACTACCAGCTCGATCCGTATGCTCAGACCAAACTGATCAGGGTCCTTCAGGGCACGATATTGGACATAGCCGTCGACGTTCGCCGGAATTCCCCGACCTATGGGAAATACGTCAGCGTAGAACTATCCGACGACAACCGGCGCCAGCTACTCGTTCCCCGTGGCTTTGCTCACGGCTTCTCCGTGCTCAGCGAAACGGCGGCAGTATCATATAAATGTGATGCCTTTTATCACAAGGACAGCGAAGGCGGTTTACGCTACGATGACGCGCAGCTGAATATCGACTGGCAGATACCGGCAGGAAAAGCTATCGTCTCTTCCAAGGACCTCGAACTGCCGTTATTCGCCGAATGCCGGAATAATTTTTAATAAGAGACCGCCTTCACCCTGGCCCGACAAATCATCGCAGTATGGAAAAAAAGAAGATCCTCGTCACCGGCGCTAATGGCCAATTGGGCTGCGAACTGCAAGCCATCGCCCCCGCCTTCCCGCAATTCGAATTTTCCTTCCATGACCATGCTACCCTCGATATCGCCAACCACGCCAGCATAACAGCCACCCTTGACCGCGAGCGACCCGCTTACTGCATAAACTGTGCCGCCTATACCGCCGTCGACAAAGCCGAGTCCGAAAAAGAAAGCGCCTACCTCATCAACGGTGACGCCGTTGGCTACCTCGCCGCTGCCTGTCACAACATCGGCGCCCGCCTCATTCATATCTCTACCGACTACGTATTCGACGGCCATTCCGCCACCCCCCTGAAAGAAGGAGACCCCACCGGCCCTGTCAATACCTATGGCGCTTCCAAGCTCGAAGGCGAACGCCAGGCCCTGCAACACTATCCGGAAGGTACGCTCATCATCCGGACCTCCTGGGTATACTCCGAATTCGGCAACAATTTCGTCAGGACCATGATCCGGCTGATGAAAGAACGCCCCTCCATCAATGTGGTCAGCGACCAGGTCGGCTCACCTACCTATGCCGCCGATCTCGCTGCCGCCATCCTTCACATCATCAACGCACCATCCTTCCTCCCCGGCCTCTACCACTACAGCAATGAAGGCCGTATCAGCTGGTATGAATTCGCACTCGCTATCCGCGAACTCATCGGCAGCACCTGCGAAGTAAACCCCATCCCCACCGTTCAATACCCCACACCCGCCAAAAGGCCCCGTTTTTCCCTGCTCGACAAAAGCCTGATCTGTTCTACTTACCATCTCACCATTCCCGAATGGAGGCCCAGCCTGGTCACCTGCATCGGGAAAATGCACTGATCCTTTCCCCCTCCACCGCCAAATTTCGCCACCGCCAACTTCGCTTATACATAGTGTCCCTTAATCATTACCCTTAGTGTGGTAAAATTGGTCCCGCCGAAAGACTATACTATATCGATCTTATTTTATATGTAACACGACCATATCCAATCTTTATTTTCTTGCATTTCTGTTATTTGTCTTATCGCATATCTAAAGTCCCGCTCCCGGGGATTGCGACAAACACTCAAGTTCCATAGCTTGCATCTGACCTTAATCCAAATTCTATGAAACCTGTTTACGCTATCCTTATCCTCCTAAGCCTTATCTCTATGATGACACCTTGTTGCATCGAGGCTGAAGGAACAAAGCAAGTGATGCCCAATTCCACCAACGGTACCGGGCTGATCGTTTCTACGACCACCACTTTCCCTCTCGGTAATGTCGGCAGCTATCTCAATTGTCCTGTCGATGATCGCATCTACTTTCATATCAGCAGTTATCAGACAGAGACGCTCTATTATGGTTTCAACTGGGAAACGCTGTCCCCCGTAACACCCATCACGACCTACACCGACGTCTATATGAACGTGTACGATCCGACAGGCGCGGCGGTGCCTGGATCGCCTTTCCTGCTGAAGAGTACCGCCGGACAGGCAGGCTTTATCAGCAGCTATATCCAGGCCATCCAGGGGCCCAAGATCGGCGGTATACCAACCACCGGGTATGTACCGGGCGTCATCGCACCCTACATGAATGGGGATTATTATGTGACCTTTTATCGCAGCGATAATGGCGGCGTCACTCACATCACGGGCGGTGAATCGATGCTCTCCAAATATTTCGACCTGACGGTCGCCGCAGGCAACGTCCGGGAGACCGGCCGCGTGCATTGCAACGAATGGGCGCTTTCCGTATACAATCCCGCCAGTAACGACATCCAGGACCCGTTAGGCCCCACGAATGCCGAATTCTTCGGCTATACCGCGGATTCCTGCACCATTAAAGTGTCCTTCCCGGCGACCGGTTTCGAACCGCTGTCCTATATCGTAGCCTTCAACAGTTTCGGCTGCGTCAACACTGGTAACTGGCCCTCGGACCGCCAGTCAATCGTGCTGGAGAATCTTGTACCGCCTTACCTCTCCGGTGGTTATCTCGTCTTTCTGAATCCGCCGGATCCCACGGTATATCCGATCTCTTCCATTCCAAACCCGCCGGTGTTGCTCAATCCCGTCATCTCGGGCTGTCCGCCCGGTCCTTATAACGTCCGCTTCTCGGCGCCGCAGGCCGGGGATTACTATCTGCTCTTCGACCTGAATGGCATTACCGGCTACCAGCCTAACTCCGCAGATATCTGGATCGAACTCGACAATCAATCCCCGGGGATTATTACCTATGTCTGGAACGGCAAGGATGGCCTGGGTAACCAGGTGCCGGCCAATACAACCTTCCCTATTACCTTCTCCTTCCGGAAAGGCCGTATCAACATTCCCATCTATGACGATGAGCTCAACGTCTACGGATTCAACGTGTCCGGTGTTTCGCCGGCCGGCGCCATATCCACTAACCCGACCCTTTACTGGGACGACACACTGTTGTACAATGTCGGGACGGACTGCTCCAACAACAACAACAACTACACAGGATCAGGTTATGATAATTCCATTCTCGGCGTCACACCCGCACCGGTGGGCAATCCGACAATCGGCCGTGCCTGGAATGGTAACGGTAATCCCACCAATGTCATCCCGGCACCCGCGGTATATTACAGCGGCACACCCAATGACAGCGACAACGTCCAGTGTAATGACTTCGGAAACGCCCGCCTCATTAATACCTGGGCGTGGGGCATCGTGCTCAATACCACGCAGACGCTCACCCTCACCTGCGTCGACGTATCCGGCACGGTCTGGGACGACGCCGACGGCAGCGCGAAAGGCACCTTTACAAATATTCGCACCAACAATGAGCAGGGTACCAACGCCGGCAATGACCTCTATGCCAGTCTGGTGGACCCGGTCTCCGGCGACGCAGTAGCCTCGGTCGCTGTCAGCAACACCGGCACTTACACCTTCAACAACGTTCCTGTCAATTCGAGTGGAATGGAGGTCTATCTTTCCACGACCAGCGGGACGGTCGGCAGCCTGCCGCCCTCGACGGGCCTGCCCTCTAATTGGGTGAATACGTCTCCGCTGATCCACACCTTCAACGCCGCCACGGCCAATGTCACCGGCATAGACTTCGGTATCGAGCAATTGCCCAACAGCAACAACCAAAACTATACCATCGGTACGCCTACACTCAACAGTTTCCTTACTCTTAACGAATCCGGGACCGTAGCCGACCCCGGACCTCTTTCCGGTTCAGATCCCGAAGACGGCACCCTCGGCAGCGGCGATACCGTGGCGATCACCTCAGTACCTACCAATAATGAGCAGCTTTATTATAACGGCAAACTGGTGACCAACAACACAATTATCATTGGTTATAATCCTGCCCTGCTACAAATCAAGTTCACGGACGTCAACGAGGTCGTTACGTCTTTTACCTATGCGTATATAGATGCCGCGGGCGAGGAAGATCCAACGTCTGCGACCTATACGATCAATATGTCTGTCGATCTTTCCAGCACACTGTCCTCTTTTACCGGCCAGACGACCGATGCCGGCAATGCGCTCAATTGGACTTCCTATGACGAGACGTCGGCTGTCCGGTTCACCTTGCAACGGTCGCCCGACGGGGTAAATTTTACGGCCATCGGGTCTGTCGCCGGTACGGGCAATGGGGCTACCGTCAACCATACGTTTATAGACAAAGATCCCTTGCCCAATACGCTTAATTATTATCGCCTGGAGTGGACGGATGGCAGCGGTGACGTGGCATACAGCAATATCGTCACGCTGAACGGTTCTTCCGTCAGCACCTTTCTGGGCCTTGTCCCTAACCCCTTCCGTGATGAAGTCACCATTCAGTTGACCCTGCCACGGACTGAGGCGGTAGCTGTCCGCATACTCGACAGCAGGGGCATGTTGCTGAGACAGATCCAGTACCAGGGCGTCAAGGGATCCAATTCCATCGAAGTGAATGGGCTCTCCAATCTGCCCGTTTCCATCTATTTCATCCAGGTGGTGCTGCCTGACCAGACATTTGTGAAAAAAGCTTTTAATAGCCGATGATGAACCTTTAAATCCAAACAATCCCTGTCGGTATGAAAAAAAACCTCTTGCTTGCCCTCATCCACTGTCTGGCCGGTGGAATAGGCGCCTTTGCCCAAACAAATCCGTCAGTCACTTCTACCGTAGTGAACAATATCCTGCTGGGTAATTATACACCTTCCACCTATGCAGCTTCGACTGTCATTACCGATCCTAATACGATTTCTGAAGGACTGCTGAACAATATCTCGGCAGACTCCCTGAAGGCCGACCTGGTCGACTTGAACAGCTTCTATACCCGCAATATGTTTTCGGACACCACGTCGACCACGACCGGTATCGGAGCTGCCCGGCGCTGGGTCTACAGCAAATTCCAGCAATACAGCGCTGCTAGGGGCAACCGCCTGCAGCTATCCTGGCTCAAGTTCACCTATGCCCCTTCCACCTATAGCAGCGCATGTGCAGGCACCAACTCCACGCAGTACAATATCATGGCCGTGCTCCCCGGCAGCCAGACCACAGATAAATCCATCATCATCATCGAAGGCCATGTAGACAGCAGGAATACAAATAACTGCGACGAGACCGGCAGCGCTCCCGGCAGCGGCGACAACGCCACCGGTACCGCACTGGTCATGGAATTGGCAAGGGTCATGAGCCAATATACCTTTAAGAACACGATTGTGTTTTCAGTCAACACGGGAGAAGAGGAGGGACTGATCGGGGCCCATGCCCTGGCTAATTACCTCAGCAGCCAGAAAGTATTGATCAAAGCCGTCAATAACAATGACGTATCGGGAGGTATATTCTGCGGCCATACCTCCTCCGCACCCAGCTGCCCTTACTATGGCAATATCGACAGCATCGATCTTCGCATCTTTTCCCTGGGTAACGTGAATTCGGCCGACAAACAATGGGCAAGGTATATCAAGCTGGAGTACAAGGAACAACTCAGCAGTTTGGTAAAAGTGCCGACTGACCTGCAGATTATGGAACTGGATGACCGCGTCGGCAGGGGAGGGGACCACCAGGCGTTCACCGATATTGGGTATACGGCTGTCCGGCTGACACAGGCCAATGAAGACGGCGATGCCAGCGACAGCGTCGGCTATATTGATCGCCAGCATAGTATCAGGGACAGCCTGGGTAAAGACACCAACGGCGACGGGATCATCGATTCACTCTACACCGATGTGGACTACCTGGCCCGCAACACCCTCGTCAATGGTAACTCCCTGGCGATGGTAGCGCTGGGGCCGGATACCATCACCCTCAATCCCTCCGTGCTGACCGCTAACCGCGTGCGCGTGGCGCTCACCCCCGCCGGCGCGCCCGCCTATCGCATCGCCATCCGATCGGCCACCAACGACTGGGATTCCGTCTATACGATCACGGGAGTCTCCGTAGATACGATCACGGTACCTTATCCAACGAGTACCACTTTTTACATCAGCGCTGCGGCGGTCGACGCCAGCGGGACGGAGAGCCAGTTCTCTTCGGAATATACACTCTCGACCGACCTCGTCATCCTTGACCTCCAGCCGGATACCACCCGACCGACGCCGCCACCGCCGACGTACTATGGCATCCAGCTCATGCCTAACAGGCCCAACCCTTTCGATGAATCGACCCTCATTACCATTAACTCCGGAACCGATATTTTTGCCGCCAGGACCTGCCTCCTGATCACCTCCATCAATGGCAGCGTCGTCAGCCGCATCCCGGTGTCGCTCCAAAAAGGTGTCAGCCAGGTGGTGTACAATCACGGCTATGGCGTGGCCGGCATCTACATCTGTTCGCTGCTCATCGACGGCCTGCCCGTGCAAAGCACCAAAATGATCTTTGCCCCACGATGACGCCCCGTCAAACAAAACACCCTAATTCGACCCACTACGGAGGATTCTGTTTATATTTATTTCATGAACCAAAACATCCTCCGCAGGGCCGCCCTTTTGTTGCTGCTTTGCGCCTGCACCCAAATACTGTTTGCTCAGCCGGATACCACTAAGCCGGGTTCCGCTAAGCCGGATGTGGCCAGGCACGACTCCCCCGCCGGCCCGAAAAAGCCCCGGCCGATGAGTTGGAAGGATGTAGCTTCCTGGAAATACATCAATACGCCAAATGTGATGCTGTCGCCGGATGGCAAATGGTTCGCGTGGCCGCTCCTGACCACCGAAGGGGATGGCGAACTCATCATCAAAGCTACGGGCGATACGGTCACGAGGCGATACCCCATCGGCGGCGCGAGCCACGCCAGTTTTGCTTTCTCGGAAGACGGTCAGTGGATCGCTTTCAAACAGTTCCCGGCATATAAGGAGACCAAAGCAGCCGCCAAAACGCCCGGTCGGCAACTCTTTGACAAGCTCTTCATTGTGAACCTCGCCACCGGCAAGTCAACGACATTTGAAAAGGCCGGCGACTATGCCTTCAACGGGAAAGCCGCTACCTGTCTCGCGGTGTCCCTCGTCCGGGAAAAGGCCGCCGGCGCAAAGCCCGATGACCCGAAAAGCAACGACTTGCTGGTCATAGAACTGAAGACCGGCAAGATCCAGGATATAGGGAGCGTCGGTGAATTTATGTGGGACAAACCAGGGACCTGGCTGGCGTATACCACTGAAACAGCCGGCAAGACGGGCAACGGACTCTACCTGCTCTCCGCCGCCACGAGACAGACGACCGTACTGGACAACGATAAGATGACGTATAAATCACTGAGCTGGAAAGAAGAGGGCGACGCCTTCGCTGTGCTGAAGATGAAGAAGGACAGCGGCTGGAAGACCGAGAAGGGGATCGTGATCGGCGCTAAGGATCTGGGACCGGCGCCGAAGGTGGTCGTCTACGATCCGGCCAAAGATTCCGTCTCCTTTCCCAAAGGGATGACCGTCAGCGGCAACCGGGCGCCGCGCTGGTCCGATGATCTTTCGCGGCTCTTTTTTGGGATTGCAGCGCTGAAGCCGGAGAAAAAGCAGTCCGACAGCGCGAAAAAAGATGGCGATACCATCAAACCGGATATGATCATCTGGAACGGGCGGGACAGCCGTCTGCAAAGCCGTCAGCAGGTGGAAGAGACGCAGGACAAGGAATTCTCGTGGTATGGGATGCTGGATGTCGCTGGCAATCATTTCATCCGGCTGAACGACAGCACCCAGCGCAGTCTCACACTGCTTCCCAAAACACATTATGCGCTGGTCGAGGACCGGTCTGCCTATGAATTGGACAACAACCTCGACGGGCAGACCTATGAGGACCTCTATATCGTGGACCTGGCCACGGGGCGGGGGAAGAAGTGGATGGAGAAATTTTATTTCCCTTCTGGCGCTTCCGGGCCGCGTTCTTCGCCGGATGGTAAAAAGCTGGTCTATGGGCTGGATGGCAATTATTATGTGTATGATATTCCGTCAGATCGTAGTGTTAACATCACCGATAAGATCCCCACTTCCTTCGTCAACACCGAAGACGACCACAATGTGCAAAAGCCGCTGACCCCTGTCATTGGTTGGAGCAGCGACAGCAAGTATTTACTGATCAAAGATCTCTGGGATATCTGGCAGGTTGCCGCCAATGGCGGGGCGCCGGCTGTCAATCTCACCCGCAATGGCCGGGCTGATCATATCCGTTATCAATTTCGGTATGTGCTGGATCCGGAAGAGAAAGGGATTGATATCACCCAACCGCTGTATATCTCGACATATGGAGAGTGGACCAAGAAAAGCGGGATAGGGCGGATTGGGTCTGGAAAAGGTATTTGGCAAGCAGGTGTCGAATCCTTGGTTTGGGAAGATGCCGGTATCGGCTCGTTAAGCAAGGCTAAGCATGCTGCGGTATATGCTTTTTCCCGTGAGGACTTCAGCAAACCGACGGAGTTTTTTGTCGGTGGTCCTATTTTAAAAGACGCCGTGCAAGCTACACACAATGCACCGATGGCAGACCGTTACACCTGGAGCGCCGGTGTCCGCCTGGTTAATTATGTCTCCGATAAGGGTGACAGCCTGCAGGGAGCGTTATTTCTGCCGGCGGGATATGAACAGGGCAAGAAGTATCCGACTATCGTCTACTATTACGAAAAGCTATCGCAGACCCTGCACAGCTACGTCCGGCCCGATTACAGCCGTACGGGGTGGAATCCAACGATGTATACCAGCAATGGCTATGCGGTATTCATTCCAGATATTGTCTATAAGCTCAACGACCCGGGAATGAGCGCCGTCTGGTGTGTTATTCCGGGCGTCAAGGCCGCTATTCAGACGGGGGTGATCGACGAGCAGCATATCGGTATCCACGGTCATAGCTGGGGCGGATATCAGACGGCCTTTCTCGTCACGCAAACGGATATGTTCCGGGCGGCTGCGGCCGGGGCCCCGCTCACGGATATGATCAGCATGTATGATATGATCTATTGGAATGCGGGGGTTGGAGATATGTCGATCTTCGAGGCTTCACAGGGACGTCTCACAACCGGGCCCTGGGATAACTGGGATGCTTACCGTCGGAATTCCCCGGTTTATCATGTCAAAGATGTCAAGACGCCGTTGCTGATCCTCCATAACGACAAGGATGGGGCGGTAGATTTCGAGCAGGGTATCGAGTATTACAATGCGCTGCGCCGGCTCAAGAAGCCTGTCACTATGATCACGTACAGGGGGGAGAACCATGGACTCGCCAGACGGGAAAACATGCGGGATTATAGTATCCGGATGATGGAGTTTTTCGACTACTATCTAAAGGGTAAACCGGCGCCGGAGTGGTGGATCAAGGGGATCGACCGGGTGGATATGGATGAAGAATTGGATCGGAGATTGCCGGAGGCGGATGGGCACTAAAACGAATAAAAAAGCGCCCGCAATCTATTGATTTACAGGCGCTAAATTAAATTCTCTGTTGCCCGACAAGGGCTCGAACCTCGACATACAGATCCAGAATCTGTCGTACTACCATTATACTATCGGGCAATGGGAGGGCGAAATTACTGGTTTTTTCCCTAATTAACCAAATTCTAGCCCTGTTTATCGAGGTTCGACCCCATGTCGGGCAACTTCCAACCGCCTTTTTACCCCATCATTTGATGTGATTTTTTAATCCGATCCAGTTAGTCGTCCAATTACGGGCAAAAACTGGATCAAAAACACATCATTTTTATGGCAAAAAAAGCCAAACAACAACGCAACCGGGAACACATTGATTTACCCGGAGGAAACCGATGTACAGTCCCCTACATTTCCCCCAGCAATTGGTCCACAAAAAAGGCATCCATCGGGGAAAAATGGTATCTGCGGTACACGTATTTTGATTGTATCAACAGGCCGAACGGTTTTCCGGTCAAACTGGAAAAGGGGATGAATACATATAAATCCCTCCCGGATAGGCAGGGGGCAGGAAGGCAGGTTTTGGCCGATGTTATGCGGGATTTGAAACAGGGTCTAAATCCAATCACCGGACGCTCCACCGTCCAATTTAAAATGGATGGTGAAGAAATCAAACATGAATTCCTTAGCCCTTCCACTTCCTTTCGTAAAGCATTGGAATGGGCATTCGATCAGTATCCAGCCAATGAAACGAAATATGATATACGCAGCTATTTGTATATCATTTATCCGGCATTGTCATTGACCCAATTGGACAAGGTTGCCATTAGGGATATAAGTGGGCAGCACATATTGATATTGTTGCAAGGGGCATCCAAAATCACCTCACGTTGGGATGACAGGAGGAAAAAACAGGTCCAGCTAAATTGGAGTGATTATAAGTACAACCGGATATTGGATTATTTGTCTATGTTATTGAACAAAGTCACTCAATTGAAAGTGATAGCATCGAATCCAGTTCATGGCATCCCGAAACGAACAACTGTATCAAAACCAAAGGTTGGGTTGCGGGATGATCAAATGTTGCCAATTGATGAAAGTCTAAAGTAGAAACCTCATTACCGGCGATTCATTCAAATGTTTTATGCGAGCGGTTCAAGGTTGACGGAATTGCGCAAGATTCAAGCAAAGGACGTATACCTTGATGAGTTCTTCTTTTTCCGCACAGTGCTGAAGAAACGATCCAAAAAAATTGTCCCGGTTCGTACATGCATACCGGCAACAGTGATCCGTCTTTGGCACGAACAATTGAAATTGTGTTCATCCGGCGAGGATTATTTGTTTGGTCGGAACTTCCTTCCAGGCAAAAAGGTCATAGGGACTCGGACAATCAATACTCTTTGGAAACAATTGGTTCAGGAGCCTTTCGGGATTTCTTCGGGGCCATACATTCTCAAAAGCATGTACTTGACGGCACTTAAAAAGCAACACGGGAGTCAAACCGCTGCCAATCATGCTGCCCATAACAGTACGGAAATGGTGGACCGGATCTACGATTTGGATGCTGAAAGTAGCGAACATCAACGGATCAAAACGGCGGTTATAAGTTTTGTTCCACAACAGCGCCTTGCATCGACCGAAAAATGTCAACCTAAACCATTCAACTTTTGATCATGTCACAACCAATAACACTCAATGATATAAATGCAGCTATTGACAAAAAATATCCCGGTGTCCGCCTTGGCGAAGGAGTGAATTACTATTACATATATAGTGACAATCCGGGCTGGGCTGAATTGATTTCACAATTGCACACCACCTGTATATACTGCAAACTTGAATTCATGACCCTTGAACAGTGGTTGGAAACGGTAGGCCGAATGCTGGATGCGGATATATAAATATCAGTTTTCGAGAAGGCCAACACCCCATCATCGTTCACTCGGTGGTGGGGTGTTTCTTTTAAATCATTTCGTTGCCGTCTTGATATCGGCGGCTATGTCCCGCAAAATGGCCTTCAGCTTGATCAATTCCTGACCGGTGAACTCATACTTTGACTGCTTTTCCGACAATTTATTCTTAAATGCACCGGGCGTTAAACCCATTTTGCCTGCCAAATATGCCTTGTTGAATTTATGGGTGTTAATAAGCCAGAGAATGTGACGGCCATACGGGTCAGAAGAGGTTTTTTTCACCATTGTAGAAATCGTTTTCGATGTTAAGGTAAAGATAATAAAAATTTTTTATTCCTCTGAAAACCTTATTGAGAATGGATTGCAATGCTTTTGAATCAAAAATTACCCATGCAGCAAAAAAGTATATTGGTATTCTGGTAAGTTGCAGGCATAACAAAATATACAAAATTATGGACAGCAAATTAACAAGGGCTGAGCGCCATGCTCATGTCAAAAAGCAAATGGAAAGTAATATAACCGTGGCCGAATATGCCAAAGAAATCGGTGTAAAAGAAAACACTTTTGCCACATGGAAAGCCTCTTTCAGGAAGGAGGAAAAGGTGGGCAATGAAGAACCTGCCCCGGATTCCCTTTTGGAGGAAAAACGTAGGCTGAAATCAAGGCTATTGGAGATTGATTCATTGTTGATGAAAGCAATTGCCGACAAGCAGGCTATCATAGATCGGTTGAAATCTGAATTGGAGTAAATAATTATATCGCTTTTTTGAGCAGCGCATCGCCGCTTATTTAAACAATAATTTATAAACATGAAACAAATGCAAGTTAAGTTCGGGGATATAACGATTATCCTTGACAAGAGGAATGCAGGTGACCGTATGATTCTTGACCTTCCACACGATGAACGCATGGCAGCTATCAACTGGATAACTAGAACAGTTAAGACAGCTTCATCCCTGAAAGGTGAACCAATAGGGGAGATTTACAAACGATTTAAGAAACAAATTGAATACTCGTACTTCTTCTTGAATCAGACAGCCTTTCAGGTGAAAGGCAATGACTACATGTTCAAATCCTATCCCGATGGCTGGGCTATCATTGATGTGACGTGGCAAGACAATCCGCCGGATATGCCGAAAGATGCGGGCCTACAGGTTGTGAATGCCGTAATTCAGGCCATTGAGAACGGGACAAAGGCTGCACAAGCGAAAAGCTATGAGAAATTAAAGCTGTTGCAGGGAGTCGCCGCTTCTTTGAGGTGATACTACTGATTAGGATTTAGTCCGGCGTTTTTTTACTTTTGGAAAGTACCTCTATATAAGAGGTATAGACGATCAAATTATTGCCCGGCAGCGATAATTTGGTTAAAGAAGCAGCGATGAGCTGCTCAAATTTGTTGAGATAAAAAATATGAAGAAGTTTTGGAGAAAGGATGCCGGTCCCTATTCAAAACTTTTTCTGTTTTTAAAGAATGACCAACAAGGCATCTTATAAATTTTGTCCCTCCAATCTGGATTTCGACCAATTTGATGTTCCACCCGACTTAACAAAGGAGCACCTCATCTCTATCATATCCACCATCGTAACCTCCTACTTCAATAGGGTGGACGGATATACTCCTTTGTCCTCTGTCATCATGAAGAGCCAGGATAAGAAATACAAAAGGTATTTGATCTTTCTTGAAACCAATGGCATCATCCGGGTTGATCATTCCTACTTGCAGGGAAGGAAAAACAAAGGCTATATGTTGTCACAAAAGTATAGGTCAGCGCCATTGAGGATAGTTGAGGTTAAAGAAAACCGGAAGTTTAATAGCAAACATGCCGCCGAAAGAACTAAAGAGTTGAAGCCAGTCTCGCATTTGCTGAAATTTTTTGATGACCTTGATTTTGATTACGAATCCGCCATGCAATTTGCGAAAAAGGAATATGAAGGAAAAGCTAATCCTTTAAGCAGATTTATGTTCAACCCGGACAAGAAGCGACTTGAAAGTTATAATAGGGCATTGATAACTTGTGAAAAGTTTAAGCATAAGGACTTTAATCCAAAACCTGACAAAACCACTGGAAGATTCTTTACCCCCATAACTCTGATGAATAAGAAGTATAGAAAATTCCTCAGTTATAAAGGAGATAAATTGATATCAATAGATATTACAGCTATGCATCCAATGCTACTGATATATCTCTATAATATTCTTAATAATATAAATTCATTACCATCAATATCATCATTACCATTATCTTCTTCTATTAAGAATAATAATTTATTTCCATCATCTATCTATCTATCTAATCTTTATTCTATTTATATGTTGGGACTAACCCCTGAGATTCAACAGCAGAAAGGGTTTCCGGAGGATTATAATTTATTCAAAAGTAAGCTGGAAAAAGGGGAGTTATATGAGTACTTGGCCCAGGAAGCCACCGAGAGATTGGGCATGAAGTTCACCAACAGAAAGGCGATTAAGGGTGAAGTATTCAAGATTTTGTTCAGCTCCTACCGGTTCCTGCACCAGAAGAACGAGCGTAACCCGAAGTGGGATGCCCGATTTAAGAAAATGTTCTCCGAACTATTCCCATCGATTTATAAGGTGATGGATGCGGTACAAAGGCTCAACAAGCCCAATTTACCTACCCTCTTGCAATCGATAGAGGCTAAGGTTATGTTGTCGTACATCAGCAAAGAAATCACTTTAAAGTGGCCAGCAGCCCCTGTTTTTACCGTTCATGATTGCGTCATGACTACCGCTGAATACGTTGAAAATGTGAAGGAAGTTATGGAGAAGCACCTCTATAATCTTACCAGCATCGTTCCTCAACTATCCATCGAACGGACCAAATGTGGCACATCTGCTAATACAGCAGATACAACGGACCATTTGCAAACTGCGGACCAAATGGATGAAGTAACTATGACAAACACTGCGACTGCCTTGGACTTGCAAACGGTCCGCTGTAATTTTAATATTGATAAAAAAGCAAAAAGAAAAAGAATGGCAAAGGGCAAGGAGTATTATGAAAAACAGTTGAATGAGCTATTAAATCAGCCTGTATTAGATGGTATTCAGAAGCGCCAGATCCGAAAGATAAAGGCTAAGCTAAGCGACCCCGAGTATTTTGATAAGAAGAGCGGCAACATGAAAAGGGACAAGTTGCGGGATAAGCAAGAGCCCGGGCCAATTGCGTATGACGTTCAAGTTATCTCGGATGGAGACGCCCGGACCATTTGTGACATTAAAATCACAAAAGTATCTGATGGCGAATTGACGAAGGTTGAATATTATGAAGTAGATAAAATAAAAGCTATACCCACGCATGATGAAATTATGATTTACAAGCTGCAAAAGCGTTACGGCCTTTATGATGATTACGATTTGAAGAAGATGTACTTTTTGGCGAAGGAAAAGCTGGAGGAAATCAAGAAAGGGTTGTTCAAAATAAGTGACGAGATATTAGACGACCTCGATATCTCAATTAACCACCGTATTCTTATTTTCGAAGATTTGTCCGGTAAGATATACGAGTGCTATTGATCAAATGGAAAAGTATTACCGAGTAAGACTCGCCCCGGATAATTATGTTTTGTTATTGATGGGTGAAATTGCAGGATTGAGAAATATCTACCGCTTGAAAGCGAAAATGTTTAACCGGCGTTGTTAAAACCTATTGGCAGGACAACGCCGGTCATATCAAAAAAGAGATTTTGTATTTGATGCAAAGACATGATTTGGGTAGTGACATACATATCAACATCAGTACGAAGGTAGAATCGGGCATCCTCCGCCAAAAGGTAAAAATCGCCCTTTTCCCATTTTGATCCATTATTTATGAATCCCATGCCCGGTAGGTCCTCTGCTTTGAAAGGTATCGGAATCAATGATCCGTATTCTATTGGAGATATTGTTCCAGTATGTAATTGAATGATGGCATGAGTTGTATTTAATTCTAAAACTTTGCCTTGCTCAATGCGGTTGCCAATTCGAAAGCCATTGTTGACGATGTTGGTTTGTTCACCGATACTATATCGAAATTCGCATCCGGTGAGGCTATAATAAAGGTTTTCAAGGTGGTTGATATCCAAAATAGGTCTGGAAAGTCTATCCCTTTGTTTGACCATACGATACGCGTCACCGTCCGCGACCAAAGACAACCCGGTTATATGATAGCCAATCGCGCCCCATACAAAATCAAACATTGTAAAGCCGACATTCAATAGATATTCTTCTGTAATGGGGAGTGGAATCAAACTATCGTAAGTATATGGAGAGCGAATTCCACTGAGTGTTTGGATTGTAGCAAATTGGGTGTGTAATTCGGAAATAGCTCCGCCGTCGATGTGATTGCCGATGCCTAATTCGCTTCGTAAAATTGACATAAGTTATAGCTATATAGATTCTTTAAGATTTTTATTTTTCGTTCGCGTTAATAACAGAGATTATTGTTTTCTTTGACCGTCCGGTATATTGCCCCCAGGAATTAGATGTTTTCCGGTTGTAATACAACTTGTCAATAAGGTAAGTATGACTTCCATCCCGGGATTTATAGTTACCCCGTACCCAAATGAAAAGAGATTCATATTGAACAGTGTTATCAATCGCAAATGTCCATTTGTAGCCAGCATTAGTTTCAATAACATCGGTAGGAGTTAAACCCGATTGAACGGGTCCTTTATACCACATTCCGGTTGATGCTGAATCAACGACAGCGGCAGAAATTTTCAAATCATAACAGCAACTTGCCCCGTCAAGGCTCATGAAGGAGATGGCATAGTGATTTAGTCCGTTTTCAAATTTGAGATATTCAAATCCAGATTGTCCCCCTGGACGTCCCATGTCAAGTACGGGTTGATTTGGAAGGACCGTCTTCATATTGCCGGAATCAGTGATCAATTTCGTCAGCCTTCTTTCATTTGTATCCAAACGCAAGCCATATTTGGCAAGAGTTTGACCGATGACAGTCAAAGTCCGATTGTTGCTATCCCCGAAATCCTTCCTTATTTGCCGAACCGAGGAATCGTATTCCCTGAGTTGCTTGTTTGTCTGTGTAAAATAGTCTTTTCGGAGTACCGAATCCCGATCATCCCGTTCCTTTTTGTCACTTGCATTTTGAACTTTATACAGCACGCAGGGAAAAATGATCAACGCCAATGAACAGACTAAAAGGCCATATCCGGCTCTGGAAATGCGCACTTTTGGCAGACAGTCTTTTTTGAACAGAACATCCCTAGCTGCAAACAATGCACCAGTGGCCGTAGCTATGGAAATTCCCAGTACCCAATAGAAGGGTTCACTCATGATAAAGGTTTATTGAGGGGGTGAAAAGGGATCAAAATTAATACTTTCCATGTAAACTCATCCACCGTAAAATCGCCCGTGTCAATTAGTTAAGGGTAAAAAAGGGGTTTTCACAGTGATTGGCATATCCGGGTCCAAGGGATCAAACCTGGCCTCTTTCAGTATAGTATTTCTTTTTTGAAGGGAGTGTTGCGTGGCTCCTTTGAAGGTTTTCAAATAGGAAAGCAAATATATATAATAAATATCAAGAATGCCGGCGATCATCCCGATACATAACAGGAAATAATTAGATCTAAATATATGGAACGAGATCGCAGTGATAGATCCTGTACCCAAGAACTTATACCATGCAGTCCTTACGGATATACGCCAGATATCGGGCTTACGAAAAACCATCAGAATGTAAAGGATGGACATCACTACATTCGTGATCATGGCGGTTACGGCGCCCATTCCGTTATCCAATTTCATGTAGACAAATGAATAAAGTATCCCGGACCAGCACAGGAGAAGGAAGAGAAAAATCAGGATGCTATATTTTTTGAACTCAGGGATGATCATCTGCCGATTTCCATACAGCAGTAAAGAGGCGTTAATGATCACATCCAGAAAGAACCATATCCGGACACCCCACACTCCTGCCGGGCCTACATTTATGATAAACACAAACGACCTGAGTATTCCACGGTATAAGTGCCACCGATTCCACCGATAAGTGCCACTCTTCCACGGCTTATGTGCCGTTTATTCCACAGCATAAGTGCCATTTATTCCACGGCTTAAGATACCAACATATA